>JACCEE011824622.1_pt1 | contig 20483 bp, 21 predicted proteins | sample 7449931 | NCBI WGS metagenome assembly JACCEE01 (sample SAMN15323457, study PRJNA562643) | freshwater metagenome | isolation source: river surface water | place: USA:Blue River Watershed | collected 2017-08-19 | reverse complement strand
TGCAATCGGCCTTGCAATCGGGTGCGCCCCGCTGGAGCCGTTGGTACACCGTGCCCGATGCCGGGCATTGGGTGCCCTACGAAGCGGCCGAGCGCTTCAATGCGGTGTTGTTGGCGGCATTGCAGCCTTGAAGTGTTGAAGCCCTGAAGCCCCGCAGCCTTGCAGCTGTTCACAAATCGAGTTGTGGCCGCAGCTGGCGCACCGAAACATAGCGCCAGCGGCCCCAGTGCATGGTGACCGCCGCTGCCAACAAGCCGATGCCCGAGACCTGCAGCCAAGACATCAGCCACTGGCCTTCAAAGGCGCCAAACAGCGAGGCCTTGATGGCGTGGGTGAGCCACGTGATGGGCAGCCAGGGGCTCAGGGTGGCAAAAAAGCTGCCGCTCAGTTCGACCGGCATCAAGCCTCCGGACGAGGTGATTTGGATGGCCAAAAACACCATCGCCAGCGCCTTGCCGGCATCGCCCATGAAATGGGTGAGCGCACTGATGATGAAGAAAAACGACAGCCCCGCGCACAAGAGGGTGCACACAAAGGCCAGCGGGTGCACCACCTCGATCTGCAAGACCACAAACACGGTGAACAAAATCAGCAAGCCCTGCAAGACCACCAGCGCCCCGGGCAAGGCCAATTTGCCGATCAGTTGCGCGGCCGGACGAAACAGCTTGGCGTGCACCGGTTGAGAGCGCAAATTGACAAAAAACACCGCAATGCCCGCGCCCAGCCAAATGGCCGCAGGCAAGACATGGGCCATGAAACCCATGCCGTATTTGCCAACCGAGGCCTCCATCTCAAAGCGCGGCCGCACCGAGTCGGCCAAGCCTTCGGGGCTGCCTTCTTGCAAGGGCTCGGTGGCAGGGATGACTTTGCCCACCCACGCCAAACCCGACTCCAAGCGTCGGCTGCCTTGGCTGAGGGCCTCGTTGCCTTGGGCCAACTGGTGGGCGCCCGAAGCCAAGGCCGCGGCGCCTTTGTCCAGGGCCTCCAGCTTGGCGTCTTCTGGAAATTGCGTGACCATGGCGCGGTTGGCGGCGCTCATTTGGCCCACACCTTGGGTGAGGCCGTTGACCCCATCCTTTAACTGTCGGGTGCCGGTTTCGAGTTTTTTACTGTTGTCGATCGTGGCTTGCAAACCGGTGTCGAGTTTTTGCAGACCCGTCAAGACCTGGGTCACGTTGTCCACCACGCTCGGGCTGATCAGCATGGAGTTGCTGGCTTCTTCTTTGAAGGTGGCCACAGCGCCCAACAGTTGTTCGTTGCCGGTCTTGAGTTTGTAAAGTCCTTGGCCCAATTCGGTCATGCCATTGGCCACGCTGTCGGCACCTTCGTTGAGTTTTCTCAAATCAGAGTTGCGGGGCCGTGAAGCCTCAATTTGTCGCAAGCCGGCACCGAGTTTGATGGAGTTGTCGGTCAACTGCCCCACGTTGTCGCTCAGGTTTTGTGCGCCCAAGTGCACCGACTTGGCGGCCACCATGGCCGTGTTGGCACCTTTGTTCAACTCGATCGCGCCTTGGTGCAACTCCAACAGGCCTTGACGCAAACGCACGACACTTTCTTTTGAGCCCGCGGCGCTCATCAAGACCAGTGACCACCGGCGGGTGTTCAGGCGTTCGTTCATTTTGTGACCCAGCTCGGTCGCAAATTGTTGTGCGATGCGGGCAGACTCAATGTGGTTGCCTTGTGATGCAAACACCACCAGCTGGCCTGCGCCCGCCTGCTCGCCCGGCACCGCGTTGGCACTGAAGTGGGGAGGAATGATCAGGGCAAAAGCCAGCGCGCCTTGTTTCACTTGGGCGCGCGCGGCGGCTTCGTCGTTCATCACTTGGTAGTCAAAGCGGGCTTGCGACTTGAGCAGGTCGCTCAGTTCTTGGCCCACGTTGACCTGTTGGTCTCGGTACACCATGCCTTGGTCCAGATTGACCAAGCCCACTTTGAGCTCGTGGCTGTGGGCCGCAGGGTCCCAAATGCTGGACAAATAAATCAGGCTGTACAAGCAAGGAATAAGGGCCACCACGGCAATGGACACCATCAATTTGGCGCGGCGCAAGAAAAAGCCAGCTTCGATACGGGCAATTGAACGTGCTTGACGGAGGACCTGAAAAAAGAGACGCATGGAGGGGTGTAACGCTTCGCTAGGGGTGTATTTTGCCTGCCCAAGCTATTTATTCCCCTTGGTGTTGGGGTTGGCAGCTTGAAAACGAGGGCTGAGGGGCGCTGTGGTGGGCAAATGGGTGGTTTTTCCTCTGACCATCAGGGTGTTTTGCAGCACCGCCATCGCAAACGCGTGGCCGCAGGGAGAATACAAGCCTCAAAGTGGACAAGCCTAAACCCTGAAGTTGACGCCCCGCTGATGCGAAAGCCCAACATGACCCCCTTGAAAATCGATTTCGTCTCAGACATTGCCTGCCCCTGGTGCGCCGTGGGTTTGGGCGCGCTGGAAAAAGCCCTGTCCCATTTGGAGGGCGAGGTGCAGGCCGAGTTGCATTTCCAGCCCTTTGAGCTCAACCCGCACATGCCCCCGGGCGGACAAGATTTGGGCGAGCACTTGACCGAAAAATACGGCTCTACGCCCGAGCAACAAGCCCAGATTCGCCAAACCATCGCCCAGCGCGGGGCCGAAGTGGGGTTTCAGTTTCACCCCGGTGGGCGTGGCCGCGTGTACAACACCTTCAACGCGCACCGCTTGTTGCATTGGGCCGAAGGGCAAGGCGCGGGCGCACAACATGCCTTGAAAAAAGCCCTGTTGGAGGCCTACCAAGGCCGCGCCGAATGCATGGAAGACCCCAGTGTGTTGCTGGCCTGCGTAAACGCTGCCGGCTTGGACGAGGCGGCTGCGCGCGCCGTCTTGGCCAGCGATGCCCACAGCGCAGAGGTGCGCCAGCGCCAGCAGTTTTACAGCCAAGCGGGCATCCGTTCGGTGCCCGCCATCATCATCAACGACAAGCACCTGATCTCGGGCGGGCAGCCCGTGGCGGTGTTTGAACAAGCCTTGCGCCGCATTGCTGCGGGCGAGGTGTCCTGAAGGCTTTGCACCATGTCCCGCTTGATTTCTCGACGGCGTTGGGTGCTCGGCCTGACCGCGATGGGCACGGCCGCCGGAGGCGTGTTGCTGTCAGGTGCGGCCACCGCCCAAGCCCCAAGCGACAAGGTCGTAGAGTGGGGCGGCCGTGAAGGCTTGGCGGTCCTGGCCCGTGAGTGGCGGCGCGAGGGCGGTGTGTTGCTCATTCGGCATGCCGCCACCGAGCCCGGTTTAGGCGATCCGCCCGGTTTTGTGTTGGGGCAATGCCCCACCCAGCGCAATTTGAGTGAGGAGGGGCGGCAAGCCTCGCGCCAATTGGGCTTGGCTTTGCGGCAACTCGGTCTGCAGCCCGATGTGGTGCGCAGCAGCCAGTGGTGCCGTTGCCAAGACACGGCAAGGCTGGCCTTTGGGGCATTTGAAGATTGGCCAGCCCTCAACTCGACCTTTGCAGGACAAGGCGATGCCGCCGCGCAGCAAGCGGCTTTGCGTCAGCGCTTGCAGGGCTTGCCCAAAGGCCGCATGGAGGTGTGGGTGACGCACCAAGTCAATATGACGGCACTGACCGGGGCGTACCCGTCTATGGGCGAAGGTTTTTTGGTGAACCGCCAAGGGCGTTTGCTGGCGCGTGGAGGGTTGGCGGTATGAGCGCGCAATGGCCTCTGTTGACGGTTTACTTTGATGGCTCGTGCCCCTTGTGCCGGCGTGAAATTGCCCTCTATCGGCGCTTGCCGCAAGCCCCGTCGATCGAATGGGTGGATGTCAGCGCGGGCGCCGAGTTGGCCCCGGGCCTGACCTGCGCGGCTGCTATGGCGCGCTTTCATGTGCGCGACCCTGAGGGGCGCTTGTTCAGTGGCGCGGCGGCTTTTTCCAAAATGTGGCGCGTTTTTCCGGGCTGGCGCTGGCTGGGCTGGTTGTCGGCGTGGCCGCCGTTGTCGTGGTTATTTGAAGGGGCTTACCGCGTGTTTTTGCCGCTGCGACCGGCCTTGCAAAAAGCCGTGCGCCGGAGTTTGGGGGAGGGGGCACCATGATACGCAAACGGAGTGGGGTGTCCCACCGGGTCTTGGCTTTGGCGGCGCTGGGCGCATGGCTGGTCTTGCTGATGCAAGCTCAAGTTCAAGCGCAGACACAAGCGCAAACATCCCCGCCCAATAAAACTCAGGGGCCTCTGCGGGATGTGGTGCCCTTGGGGGGATGGTGGTTGGACCGCACCGAGGTCACCATTGGCCAGTTTGAGCGCTATGTGCGCGCCACCCAAACCGTGACCCGCGCTGAAAAAGAAGGCGGCGGCTTTGAATACGGGGCCGGCTGGGAGCGCCGTCGGGGCTGGACATGGCGCCAACCCGATGGCGTGCCGGCCAGTCCAGACTTGCCGGCGGTGCATTTGGACTATGCCGAGGCCCAAGCCTATTGCCAATGGGCGGGAGGCCGTTTGCCCACCGGCGCCGAATGGCAAAAAGCGGGCTTCACCGAAATGCGTCAGAACCCGCCTGCGCCTTGGGTGAATGGCCGCACTTACCCCTGGACTACCGGCGACTCGCCCCAAGGCGCCAACACCAGCGATCCCGACCCATGGCCCCGCGCTGCACCCGCTCGCGCCACCCGAGCCGGCGTGAACGGCCTGTACGACATGGGGGCCAATGTGTGGGAGTGGACCAGCGATGCAAGAGGACAAGAACGCCGCACAGTGGGCGGGTCTTGGTGGTACGGCGCCTTCAACATGAAGGCCGATGTGCAGGCCTACAAGCCCGCCGATTTTTTTGCGGTGTACATCGGCTTTCGTTGTGCCTACGACCGCGCACCCACCGGGGCCGGCGCCTCATCGTCTTGATTGTTCGCCATGATGGATTCCTTGCCTGCCCCTTTTTCTGCCTTGGTGATCGGGGCCAGTGGCACCATTGGTCAAGCGCTGGTGAAACAACTGCAGCAAGACCCGCGCTGCGGCCAGGTGCTGGGGATTTCACGCCAAAGCCAGCCGGGGCTGGATCTGTTGCACGAGCCCAGCATTCAAGCTTGCGCGCAGGCCTTGGCACCGCTCGGCCCGTTTCATTTGGTGCTGGATGCCACGGGCGCACTCACCGTGAACGGGCAGGGGCCGGAAAAAAGATTGGACGAACTCGGTGCCGAGCCCATGCTGGCCAGCTTGCACCTGAACGCGGTGGGCCCGGCATTGCTGCTGAAACATTTTGTGCCTCTGTTGGCCCCGGGCCAGCGGGTCATTTGGGGCAAGTTGTCGGCGCGAGTGGGCAGCATCGAGGACAACCGCAAGGGCGGTTGGTATGGTTACCGCGCAGCCAAAGCGGCGCTCAATATGCTGCTGCAAACCACGGCCATCGAGGTGGCTCGGCGCAGACCCTTGGCGGTGGTGGCGGCCTTGCAGCCGGGCACGGTGCAATCGGCCTTGAGCCGGCCCTTTGTGGGCGAAGAGGCTCTGCCGCCAGAAGTCTCGGCGCAGCGTCTGTTGCAGGCATTGAATGCGCTGCAGCCCACCGGGCGCGCGCAATTTGTCGACCACCAAGGGCAGTCCATTCCTTGGTGAGTGCCTGGTGCGTGCCTGTTGAGTGGAGTGCGCGCGAGGCTTGGGCCCCGCGCTGTCAGCCCAGTGCCTTGGCGATTTTGTGGCGTGGCACCGTGGGTTTGGGGCATTGCCCTTTGGGCAAATCAAACCACTGGCGCACATCGGCCTCGACGCCCACGCCGTGCATGAAGTTGTAGATGGCTTTTTTCAGGCCTTGGCCGAGCAGGTCGTGGTCCACGCCCGGTGGCATGGGCGTGGGGTCGACAAAGCCCACGTCGTTTTTGGCAAAGCGGCCTTCGGGCAAGGGCAACAGCGTGACGCCATAGGCCTCGGGCTGCAGGCCCACAGGCGAATGCACGGTGCACACAAAGCGGTGGAAAAAGCCGCTGTGAATGCAGCCGTTTTCAAACAGCTGGCGCACATACTCCAGCGCGTCCACGGTGTCTTGCACGGTTTGCGTCGGAAAGCCGTACATCAAGTAGGCATGCACCAACACCCCGGCGTCGGCAAACCCTTTGGTGACCTGCGCCACTTGCTCCACCGAGACGCCTTTTTTCATGAGCTGCAGCAGCCGGTCAGAGGCCACCTCTAAGCCACCTGACATGGCGATGCAACCGCTTTGCGCCAGCAGCTCACACAACTCGGGTGTGAAGGTTTTTTCAAACCGAATGTTGCCCCACCACGAAATTTGCACGCCCCGGCGCAGCAGTTCTTCGGCCAGTGCTTTGAGGGCTTTGGGCGGTGCGGCTTCGTCCACAAAGTGAAAGCCGGTTTGGCCAGTTTCGGCCACGATCTGTTCGATGCGGTCGACCAAGGTGCTGGCTTGCGCGGTCTCGTAACGGCTGATGTAGTCGAGGCTGACGTCGCAAAAACTGCATTTTTTCCAGTAGCAACCGTGCGCCACGGTCAGCTTGTTCCAACGCCCATCGCTCCACAAACGGTTCATGGGGTTGAGCATGTCCAACAGCGACAAATAGCGGTGCAGCGGCAGGCCGTCCCAAGTGGGCGTGCCCACCTCTTCAAAGGCGATGTCGGGCTCGACCATGTTGAGGTACTGCACCTCGCCCGATGCGTTGCGCACAAAGGTGCGTTGCAGCCGTTGCGCACTGCGCTGGCCTTGCAGGTGCTCGATCAGGCTGAGCAGCGGGCGTTCGCCGCCGTCCAGCGTGACGAAGTCCACATGGTCAAACACACGCGCGTCTTTCAACTCGCGCAATTCGGTGTTGACAAAGCCGCCACCCAAGCCAATGCGCACCTCGGGGTGCGCGCGTTTGATGCACTGGGCGATGCGAAACGCCGCATACACCGAGCCCGGAAACGGCACCGACAACAACACCAGCTGCGGTTGGTGGCGGGCCATGGCTTGCAAGGCCAAGTCTTCGAGGGTGGTGTCGATCAAGTGCGGGGGCCGGGCCAAGGCCTCGGCCAGTGCGTCAAAGTGGGGTTGGCTGGCGGCCAAGCGTTCGGCGTAACGCACAAACTCAAAGCCTTCATCGACCGCATCGCGCAGCACATCGGCCACATCGTTCAGGTACAGCGTGGCCAAGTGACGGGCGCGGTCGGTTTGTCCCAGCGCGCCAAATGCCCAGCCTATGGGGTCGCCCGTGCCTTCGTCGTCGTAGGCGTCCAGTGCGGCAAAGCGCGGGCCTTCGGGCAAAAAGCCCCGGCTTGCAATGCGGTGGCTGAGGGTGCTGTCGCGGCCTTGCAAAAAGGCGATGACGGGCTCGATGGTGGCGGCATAGGACGCGAAATGGTCCAGGAAAAAATTGACTGGGCCCGAACGGTCCTCCACTGGCAAAGCCAAGGCAGCATCGCGCAATGCGCTCATGCCCGAGCGGTTGAGCAAGGCCAGCACCGTGGCCAGTGCCAAATCTTCCTGCACCGCATCGATGCCCCGCGAACGCAAAAAACCCGTCAGGTAGGCGGTGGACGGGTAGGGCGTGTTCAGCTGCGTCATCGGCGGGATGAGGCTGAGCACTTTGAACGGGGCAGGGCGGGACATCAGGCGGGGGCGAGGCGGGTCATGAGGGGGGATTATCAACGGGCATTAATATCCAGTGGCCCCGATGGTGACTGGGCCACGCATTTTCTCTGATTCGTTTTTACCCATGACCCCTGTTCCCCAGACCGCTGCCGAAGCGGCGTTTTCGCTGTCGGCCTTGGCCGTCCAGCCTGCTGCAGAAGCCCCATTGAGCCCTGCGCAGCGCCGGTTCAACGAGCTGTTGGCCCGCATCGATGCGCTGACGGGCCAAATTCAGCGGCTGGAGGCTTGGTCCGACCGGCATCGGCTGGCGCACCTGAACCTTTTGCGTGAGGCGGTGCAAAAGGCCCAAAAAAATCGCAAAACGCTGTTGTTTGTGTTGCATGACCGATTGCAGTCAGAGACGCTGACGGCCCAACACCAGCGCATGGCGCGTGGCAAGGTGCGCGCCTTGTTGGCCGAGTTGACCGATTCGGCTCAATCCCCCGACCCCCAAGTGCAGGCCTTGCTTGACCTGTATGTGAGCGAAGAAGAAATGCAAGAAGAAGCCGAGGCGCAGGCCGAGGCCGCAGAGCGCCTGCGGGCTCGCCTGGAAGAGGCGCTGGGCCAAGCGATTGAAAAGCCGAGCCAGTATCAAACACCCGATGAGATGCTGGCCGCGGGCATGCGCCAGTGGCAACGCCAACAACAGGCGGCCGATGAACGCAAAGCGGCCAAACGCGCGGCCCGAAAAGCGCAAAAGAAAAGTGCGGCCACGGGCCCGGGCGATGCCGCGGCCGCAGCGCCGGTCACCGATGCCAAGAGCACGCTTCGCACCTTGTATCGCCAACTGGCCCGTGCGCTTCACCCCGACCGCGCCTCAGACGAGGCCGAGCGCGTGCACAAGACGGCGCTCATGAGTGAGGTCAATGCGGCGTATGAAAAGAACGACCTGACCACCTTGATGCGCTTGCAATGGCAAGCTTTGCGTCAGGGCCTGTCGGCCGCGCCGACCGGTGCCGACTCTGATGCGAAATGGCGGGCCATGGCCGAATTGTTGAAAGAGCAATTGGCTGCACTAGAAGACGATTTAGACCACCTGCAACACCGATTGAGCCGCGAGCTGTGTGTGCCTGTTCTGGCCAGCGATGACGAGGCGCTGTTGACACGGTCATTGCAGCGCGTGCAGGCAGAGCAGCGCCAAGTGGTCGAGCTTGTGGCCGATGATTTAAGGTGCGTTCAAAGCGACGCCGAATGGAAGCGCTGGTTGAAAGCGCAGTGGCAACTGGCCAAAGAACAAGGCCAGCAGGCCCGCGACGACTGAAGGGCTCAGAGCCACTTTTGCATGAAGCTGGCTTGTCCCGCTGCCGGGTCCAAGGCATAGGCTTCAAAGCCAAAGTTCAGGTAACTGCGCAGCGCAGGGACATTGCCCGTCAGCACTTCGAGGGTGAGTTTGCAGCAGCCCCGCTCGAGGGCGTGTTGTTGCGCCGCCGCCAACAGGGCGCGGCCCACGCCTTGGCCCCGGTAGCCCGGCAACACCGCAAGGTCGTGGATGTTCATGAGCGGTCGGGCCTTGAAGGTGGAATACCCTTCGATGCAGTTGATCAAGCCCACCGCTTGTTCCTCATGCCAGGCGATAAAACTGGCGGCGGTGGGGCGCGCCGCCAGGTCATCGCACAGGCGATCTTGCACCTCTTGGGGCAGTGCTGTGCCGCCGCCCATCGGGTCGAGGGCATAGGCGTTCAACAGCATCACCAAAGCGCTGCGGTGGGCCGCGCTTTCGTAATCGACACGCAAGACAGTGATCGACATGGTGTTCCTGCAGTTTTTTGCGCAGCTTGTTCTGCGGGCCTGCTCAGGCCGCAGCCGGCGTCAGGGCCGAGCGGATGGGCGTGTTCATGCTCTGCATGACATGGCCGGCGAGTTGGTGCGCGGTGATGGCCGACAGCGTCCAGCCCAAATGGCCATGGCCGGTGTTGTAAAACACATTCGCCTTTTTGCCAGCGCCTACCCGCGGCAACATGTTGGGCATCATGGGGCGCAGACCTGCCCAAGGCTCCACACGGCGCGTGTCCACGCCCGGGAAGCACTGGTTGACCCAGTTCACCAAGGGCTTGATGCGATCGGCGCGAATGTCCAAGTCAATGCCATTGAACTCGGCGGTGCCCGCCACGCGGAAACGGTCGTTGCCCAAGCGGCTGGTGACCAGTTTGGTTTCGTCGTCCAGCAAGCTCACTTGCGGCGCTGCGGCTTGGCTGGCGGCGTCGTTCAGGCCGACCGTGATCGAATAGCCTTTGACGGGGTAAATGTTCAAGCGGTCGCCCAGCAGTGCGGCCAGACGGCGGCCATGCACCCCCGCGCAAATCACGATGCCGTCAAAACTCAAGGTGTCTGTTTGGCCTTGGTGTTGCACGGTCACGCTGGCGGTTTGGCCGTTGGCGTCCACGTTCAGGACTTGGTGCTCGGTCAAAATTTTCACGCCCATGCGCTCGCATGCTTTGGCCAAACCAAAGGTGAATTTGTGGATGTCGCCAGTGGAGTCGCTTTCGGTGAAATAGCCGCCGTAGTACTGGCCTTTCAAAGTGGGCTCGATGGCTTTCATCTCTTCGGGCGTGACGGCGCGGCGGGGCAAACCGCCTTGGGCCAACAACTTCGAGACTTCACCTGCGTGGTCAAAGCCTTTTTTGTCGCGGTAGATGTGCAAGATGCCTTCGCGCTTGTGGTCAAAGTCGATGCCCTCGGCCTTGGCCCAAGCAAAGTGAAACTCGCGCGACTGAATGGCCAGCTGTGCCGTCGCCACGGTGTTGTCTTTGTAACGCGGAATGGCCGCGACAAATTCGGCCATCCAGCTGAGTTTGTGCCAAGTGGGGGCGGGGTTCATCAACAAGGGGGCGTCCTTGGTGAACATCCACTTCAGACCTTTGACGATTGTGGAGGGGTGGGTCCAGACCTCGGCATTGGAGGCCGAAAGTTGGCCACCGTTGGCATAGGAGGTTTCCATGCCGGGGTAGCGGTTTTTTTCGATCAGGGTGACCTGAATGCCTTGTTGGGCCAGTGCGTAGGCGCTGGTGACCCCGGTGATGCCGCCGCCGACAACCACCATGTGTTTTTTCGTGAAGCTCATGAAAGTACTCTCAGAAAGACGTCTCAAACGGATGGGACGCACTGCACACCGGATGTGTACAGAACGACCCCCTCTGTTTGAAACCTGAGAGATTCACCCGGCCATGGCGGCTTGGGCTTGCTCCTGCGGTGTGCCAGGGGACGAATCCTGGCAACTCTTCAGAGTGCTTGGTTCACCACGGTCCTTTTGCCTGAGAGTTTCCGGGGTGGTTGCTCCTTCGGCGTTGAAGGCTTGGGGCCTTCAATCTCTCCCGCAGTGAACGTCGGTTTGGAACCGACTTGGGGCAACAGTTGCAAAACCGGTGTCACCCCAATGGGAAGCGAATGGCGGGATTTTACAGCCCCTTTTTAAGCTGTCAATTTTTGATAACTGGCTTCGTCGTGCAGGGCATCAAGGTCGGCCATTTGGGTCAGGCGAACCTTGAAAAACCAGCCTTGGCCCAAGGGGTCAGAGTTGGCCAACGAGGGGTCGGCCCGCAAGGCTTCATTGACTTCGATGATCTCGCCACCGGCGGGCATGTGCACATCGGCCGCGGCTTTGACGGACTCCACCACGCCGGCCACTTCGCGGGCAGCAAAGGTTTTGCCAATGGCGGGCAAGTCGACAAAAACAATGTCGCCCAGCGTGTCTTGGGCATGGACGGTGATGCCCATGACGGCGGTGCTGCCATCACCCTGCTCGTCAATTTGGAGCCAAGTGTGGTCTTCGGAATATTGGATGGGCATGGTGCGCTCAAAAAAAAGCCTGGCCCGAGGGGCCAGGCGCGGTATGTATGCGTGAAATTTTAGCTTTATTTGGCGTAGACCAAATCACGCAAAGTGAGTGACAAAGCCGGCACATAGCTCACGACCATCAGACAAGCCAAGATCACCAGCACAAAGGGGATCAGGTCTTTGATCATGCGGTCAAGCGAGATGCGCGCCACCGTACACGCGGCGAACAAATTGACACCAAACGGGGGGGTGATCATGCCCAAGGCCAAATTGACCACCATGACCAAGCCAAAGTGCACCGGGTCAATGCCAAAGTGCACCGCCACCGGCGCCAAGATGGGCGCCAGCACGATGATGGCCGCACTCGTCTCGATGAACATGCCAATCAAAAACAGCGCGGCATTCACACCCAGTAGGAAATAAAACGGTGATTGGAGGATGTCTTGCAGCCAGTGGCCAATGGCTTCAGGAACACCAGCGCGGGTGATCAAGAAAGCAAACAGGCCTGCGTTGGCAATGATGAACATGATCACGGCACTCGAGAGCACCGATTTGCGCATGATCACGGCCAAGTCTTTCAACTTGATCTCACGGTAAACAAACATGCCGACAACCAAGGCATAAAACACCGCCACTGCCGAGGCCTCGGTCGGGGTGAACACCCCGCCATAAATGCCGCCCAAAATGATCACCGGCATCAGCAGTGCCCAGCCCGCTTGCCAGGTGGCCTGGCCAAAACCCAAGCGGCCATCGCCGTCGTTTTTGCCCCAGCCTTTGTATTTGCAATAAATCCAGACCCACAACATCAGGCTCAAGCCAATGAACAAGCCAGGGCCAAAGCCTGCGATGAACAATTCACCAATCGAAACTTCGGCACTCACCCCATAAAGAATCATGGGAATAGAGGGTGGAATGATCACCCCCAATTCAGCCGATGTGGCTTGCAGCGACGCCGCATAAGTGGTGGGATAGCCGTGCTTGATGAGGGCCGGAATCAAGATGGCGCCAATGGCAAAGGTGGTGGCCACCGAAGAGCCTGAAACGGCCGCGAAAATCATGCAGGTCAGCACGCAAGTCATGGGCAAACCGCCCTGAACGCCGCCTACGATGCTTTTGGCAAATTCGACCAATCGGCGCGAGATGCCGCCGGTTTCCATGATGTTGCCGGCCAAGATGAAAAAGGGGATGGCCGCCAGCGGAAATTTGTTGATGGAGTTGAACATCTCTTTGACCGAGATGAGCATGTTGGCGTTAACAATTTGAATGCCGACAATCGCCGACAAACCGATAGAAACAGCCACCGAAATGGTGAGTGCAAAGCACAGCACCATGGTGCAAAGCATGACGGCGCTCATTGTGCGGTCTCCAGTTCAAGCCGTTGGGGATCCAGCCAATTGCCGATGATGCTGATCACACTGAAAACGGCACCCACTGGCAACGCCATGTAGGCCCAGAACATCGAGACATCTTCCAAGCCAATCATGGACTGCACTTTGCCGCGATTGGCGTAGTCCCAGCCCCACCAAATGATGATGCACACCAAGGTGAGGGCCGCCAGGGCGACCATGGTGTCCAAAAATCTTCTCATGCGCGCGCCGCTCCAACGGTAAAGCACATCCACGCTGACCATGGCACCTTGTCTAAACGCCATGGGGATGCCCATGAACACCATCCAGATCAGGCTGAATCGGATGATGACCTCGGTCCATTCGAGGGGCACTTCCAGCACAAATCGGGTGAAGATTTGCAGCATGCCCAGACATGCAGCCACCGCCAGCATCAGACAGGCCACCAGCATGGAAAAGGCGGTGGTCCACCTTTCCACACTCAACAAGAGCGAGCGCATAAACATTCCTTCAAGACAAAATCAAAAACGCCCGCCAATGGGAAATTGGGCGGGCGTTTTTTCAAGCTTCAACTCACTTGTAATTGCGGATGCGGTCCAAGTTGGCTTTGCCAAATTGCTTTTCAAACTCGGCCATGGCGGGGCCCATGGTGGCCACGAACTTGGTTTTGTCGACGTTTTCAATCACGTTCATGCCCTTTTTGCGCAGTTCAGCCACGCCGTTGGCATCGTCTTTGTCCACGCGTGCGCGGTTGACTTTGACGGCTTCTTTTGCGGCGTCAAGGAAGACTTGTTTGTCAGCCGCGCTGAGTTTGTCAAAGGTGCCCTTGTTCATCAAGATGACTACCGGGGAGTACACGTGGCCAGTCAGTGTCAAGTGCTTTTGCACTTGGTCAAAGTTGGCGGCCATGATGACCGACAGCGGGTTTTCCTGGCCATCCACCGTGCCTTGTTGCAAGGCGGTGAACACTTCAGGGAAAGCCATGGGCGTGGTCACAATGCCCAAGCTTTTGTAGGCTGCGACGTGCACGGGGTTTTCCATGGTGCGCATCTTCAGACCCTTCAGGTCGCCCGGTTCGTTCACGGGACGCTTGCTGTTGGTCATGTGACGCACGCCGTTCTCACCCCAAGCCAAGGCCTTGAAGCCCTTGGCGTCAAATTTGGTCAGCAATTCTTGGCCAATGGGGCCGTCCAGCACGGCACGGGCATGGGCTTTGTCGCGGAACAAGAAGGGCACATCCAAAATGCGTGACTCTGGCACGAAGTTGGGCACGGGGCCGGTGGAGGTGGTGGCCAGTTCTTGAGTGCCCAATTGAACCGATTCAATGGACTCGCGTTCACCGCCCAAAGCGCCCGAGTAGAAGTTTTGAATCTTGATGCGACCGTTGGTGCGCTTCTCGACTTCCTTGGCCAGCGTGTCAATGGCTTCACCTTGGTGCGAGTTCTGGGCCACAGAAATACTGTTGCGCATGGTGATTTGCGCCGTTGCTGTGGTCATGAGACCCACAGCCAAACTCAACCCCAACATCAGTTTGCTCAATTTCATTGCATAGCTCCTCGTGATGGATCAGTGGACGACAACAGGTTGCGAATCAACTTGTCATACAAGTTTTATTATGGAGGGCAGTTTGGCGCGATGGGCTACGGGTTTTCGCGGGGGTGGTGATGCCAAGGTGACGCAAGGGGCAAGGGCAGGGCGATGACGGTGTGCCGATCGGGTAAAAAAAAGAGGCTCGAAGAGCCTCTTGGATGGGGAATTCACGCGGCTCACATGCCGGTGTAGTTGGGCCCGCCGCCGCCTTCGGGTGTCACCCAAACGATGTTTTGCGTGGGGTCTTTGATGTCGCAGGTTTTGCAATGCAGGCAGTTTTGCGCGTTGATTTGCAGGCGATCGGTGTTGTCTTCGTTCTTCACGTACTCGTACACGCCGGCGGGGCAATAGCGCGCTTCTAGGCCCGAGTAAATCGCCCAATTGACCATATTGGGAATGCTGGTGTCCTTCAAGGTCAGGTGCGCAGGCTGGTTTTCTTCGTGGTTGGTGTTGCTGATGAACACACTCGACAGCTTGTCAAAGGTTAATTTCCCATCGGGCTTGGGGTATTTGATCTTGGGGCATTCAGTGGCCGACTTGATGTACAGGTGGTCGGCTTTGTTGCGGCGCAAGGTCCACGGAATGTGGCCGCGCAGCACAAATTGCTCGATGCCGTTCATGAAGGTGGCCATGCCCAAGCCCTTTTTGAACCACGCCTTGAAGTTGCGTGATTTGTTCAGCTCGGTATAGAGCCAGCTGGCTTCAAAGGCTGCGGGGTAGGCACTCAACTCGTCGTGTTGGCGGCCTGCCACCAGCGCGTCGTAAGCTGCCTCGGCGGCGAGCATGCCGGTTTTGATGGCGGCGTGGCTGCCCTTGATGCGGCTCACATTCAAGTAACCCGCATCGCAACCCACCAAGGCGCCGCCGGGGAACACGGTTTTGGGCAGACTCATCAAGCCGCCTGCGGTGATGGCGCGGGCGCCATAGCCCAGGCGTTTGGCGTTGACTTCGCCTTCGCTGTTGGTGAAATACCAACGGATGTTCGGATGGGTCTTCCAGCGCTGGAACTCTTCAAACGGGCTTAACCAAGGGTTGGCGTAGTCCAGGCCCACCACAAAGCCAATCGCCACTTTGTTGTCTTCCATGTGGTACATGAAAGCGCCGCCGTAGGTGTGGTTGTCCATCGGCCAGCCGGCGCTGTGCATGACAAAACCGGGCGTGTGACGGGACGGGTCAATCTCCCAGACTTCTTTGATGCCGATGCCGTAGGTTTGGGGGTCGCGGCCTTCGTCCAATTTGTATCGGGCAATGAGTTGTTTGCCCAAATGGCCACGCGCGCCTTCGGCAAACACGGTGTACTTGGCATGCAGTTCCATGCCCAACTGGAAGTTTTCGGTGGGCTCGCCGTCTTTGCCGATGCCCAAGTTGCCAGTGGCCACGCCTTTGACGCTGCCGTCGTCGTTGTACAGCACCTCGGCGGCAGTGAAGCCGGGGAAGATTTCAACGCCCAGATTTTCGGCCTGTTGGGCCAACCAGCGCGTGAAGTTGCTCAGGCTGACGATGTAATTGCCGTGGTTTTGCGCGCATTCGGGCAAAAACAGGCCGGGCGTGCGGAAGGCGCCTTTTTCAGACAAAAAGCTCCACGCATCGTCGGTCACGGGTTGGTTGAGGGGGGCACCGCGTTCTTTCCAGTCGGGGAACAATTCGGTCAGCGCCTTGGGGTCCATGATGGCACCCGACAAAATGTGGGCGCCGGGCTCGCCGCCTTTTTCCAGCACCACCACCGACACGTCTTGGCCTTTTTCGGCCGCCAGTTGTTTCAGGCGAATGGCGGTGGACAACCCTGCGGGGCCGCCGCCCACCACGACCACGTCGTATTCCATCGATTCGCGGGGGCCATAAGTGCTCAAAATGTCTTCGGGGCTCATAGAGATCTCAGTCAGAAGGGGTCTACACACTTGCCCTTCTTGGCTGGACAGGGCATCGGCGCATTTTATGCGCCCTTGAGCCGATTAAACCTTGCCGCCCACGGCGGTCCATTGGTGGGCGTGACCGGTCAGCCAGTCGTTGGCCTGGGTCGGATGGCCCACCTGCAGAGGGTGGAAATCTTTGCGGGTGTACGCCCAAACGGGCTTGGCCACGCGCCAGACCATGCCGTGTCGGCCAAACAAAAACCGGCCGGCAGACCACCAGGTGCTGGGCTTGAACAGGGTTTTGTCGTGCCACAGGTTGTTGACGGTTTGGCGAATGACATCGGTGCTGAATTGCAGCGTCACATACCAAAACCAGCGCATGCGCCAAGCATGGTTACCGCCCAAGCGTTGGTACAGATCAAAGGCCACGCATTTGTGCTCTGATTCTTCGGCCGCATGCCAGCGCCAAAGGGTCTGCAACGAAGGTTCGGCGCCACGGAACCAATCACCGGGTTGGTCGATGCGCTCCAGGGTGAGATCGCCAAAGATCGAGGTGAAGTGTTCAAACGCAGCGGTCATGGCGAGCTCGTGCAAATAGCCTTTCTCGCTTTTTTCGAACAGCATTTGACGGCCTTTTTCGAGGCGCTTTTCAGAGCGCGGGCCCCAGTGGTTGACCAAGCCTTGCTTTTCAAGGTGCGCGTTGTACAGGCTGTGCAAGTGGCGGTGGGTAGCCTCTTGGCCGATAAAACCTTTGACAACGCTTTTCAAGTCGGCGTTTTCTGGCGTGTCGGGCAGGGCTTTGGCGCCATGTTTGACGGCGTCCATGAAAAACTGTTCCCCCACCGGAAAGCTCATGGACAGGGCGTTGGCAAAGGCGGTCAAAAAAGCATCTCCGCCGTTCCAGTGGCGAGGAAAGCCTTGGCTCAAGTCAACAGCCAGCCGCCGGATGGTCAGGTCTGTAGGGGCGTGTGGCGCAGCATTCATGGCAGCAGTCCTTGGAATCAGTCAGAATGTGAGCATTATTCAGGTTTTTGTGAGATCGACAACTCGCAAATTGCTCATGTTTTTCCGAAGGTCGCTATATGGTTCGTCCTGCCGCCAAAATGAAGCCAGAAGCCCCTAGCAGCAAGCGCCGCGAGCCTACGCAAGAGCGGGCGCAGAAGACCATACAAACCCTTTTTAAAGCCGCTGCTCATATTTTGGACAAAGAGGGTGAAGCCGGTTTGAGCACCAACAAGGTGGCTGCGGTGGCGGGGTTTTCGATCGGCACGCTTTACCAATACTTTCCCAGCAAAGAAATGCTGGTGCGCGCCATGGCGTCCAGGGGCCAAGACCTGGTGCTGCAAGAGTTAGAAAATTATTTGAGTGCGCTGGAAAATCGAGACGATGTGAAGCAACTGGAGGGGCGCGCTTTGGTGGACCAAGCCATTCAGATTTTGTTGCGGGGTTTTGCTTCGGGCAAAGGCCTCAGTCAGACCCTGATTCGGCTGGCTTGGTCGATGGAAAAACCCGACGAAACCGCGAGTGCGGTGCGCCAGGTGGCCGACCGGCTTGCGATCTTTTTTGAGCGCATTGACCATCCCGCTCTGTGGGTTCCCAGCGCGGCACAAATGTTTGTGTTGACGCGCTCGGTCATCGGCACGTTGCGCAGCGCCAGTCTTGAAAAATCGCCGCTTTTGGGCAGTCCCGCTTTTGAAGAGGCGTTGACGCAGATGGCTTGGGCCCTCTTGGCCAAGCCTGTTCAGGCGGAGGGCTTGGCTTTGGGGACGCGGCCCATCAGATAAAACTCGGGGTTGGGCATCATGTTGCTGAAACTCGCCATGCGGTTGCTCAAGCCAAAAAACGCGGTGATGGCGGCAATGTCCCAAATGTCTTCGTCACTGAAGCCATGGGCGTGCAAGGCGGCAAAGTCGGCGTCTTCAATTTCGTCGGAGTGCTGGCACACCTTCAAGGCAAAGTCGAGCATGGCGCGCTGACGCGGCGAGATGTCGGCCTTGCGGTGGTTGACGGCCACTTGGTCTGCCACCAGCGGATTTTTTTCATAAATGCGCAAAATGGCGCCATGCGCTACCACGCAATACAGGCACTTGTTGCTGGCGCTGGTGGTGGTGACGATCATCTCGCGCTCGCCTTTGCTGAGGCCGCTCTCGCGCCCCACCGACTCGGGCACCATCAAGGCATCGTGGTAGGCAAAGAAAGCGCGCCACTCGGCCGGGCGGCGAGCCAAGGCCAAAAACACTTGGGGCACAAAGCCCGCTTTTTCTTGCACCTCGAGCACTTTGGCGCGAATATCGTCGGGCAGGTCTTTGATCTCGGGGGCAGGGTAGCGAGGGGACATGGGCGGTCTTTCAAAGTGGGGTCGCTGTGGGCGCAAGCACTGGCTTATCGCACGCATTATGCTCAGGGCCATAACAGGAGCTTGTCATGTCCACTACACCCCCATCTGCCTCTTCATCTGCTACTTCATCTGCCGCTTCATCAGCCAATTCACCCGCAACGTCACCTTCGGAAAAAGCGCGTGCAGCTCGGCCCGATGATGCGGTCTTTCAGGCCGGCATCGCCACACGCACCCAAGTCATGGGCAGCGACTTTGTTGACCGCGCGTTTGGTCAAGCCACCGACTACACCTTGCCCATGCAAGAGTTCATCACGCGCAATGCCTGGGGCAATGTGTGGCAGCGGCCGGGCTTGGATTTGAAAACCCGCAGTCTCGTGACTGTGGCCATGCTGGCGGCCCTGGGCAAACAACAAGAACTCAAAGGCCATGTGCGCGGCGCTTTGAACAATGGCGCCACCCCGGATGAGTTGCGCGAAATCATGTTGCATGCCACGGTGTACTGCGGATTTCCCACGGCGATTGAAGCCTTTCGGTCGGTCACGGAAGTGGTGGAGTCAAAGCCCTGAAGACGGCTTGGCGTCAGCCTCGAAGCAGCTTTTGTATCAAGTCTGCGGCCCCTGAGGCTTGGTATTTGCGCATCAATTTCACGCGGTAAATCTCGACCGTTCTGTGGCTGATGCCCAAAGCGCGGCCAATTTCTTTGCTGGTCAGGCCGTCCATCAGGTGGGCCGCCACTTCGCGCTCGCGCGCGGTCAGCTCGGCCTTGACGGGTTTGCGGGCGGACAAGTCTTCAAATGTCCAAATGCCGGCTTCGTGCGGGGCCTCGCGGTTCAGTGCACGCCCGGTCACATGGCACCAAAATGTCTCGCCTTTGAAGCGCCCGTCTACCCGCTTCATCACGCGGTCATCGGCGTACACCCCTTGGGTGTTCAAGATGGGGCCGATGCGCTGTCCGGTGCGCTCGTACTCGTCGGCGCTGGGGTAGAGCAGCTGAAAAGTCTGGCCGATCAATTGTTCTCGGGGTACGCCAAACATTTCGCACACGCGTTGGTTGCAGTCCACCATGGTGCGGTTGCGCGAGAGCACCATGCCAATCGGCGCCAAGTCAAAGGCCAAGCGGTAATCAATTTCGTGGGCGGAACTCATGGGCAATCCTGTGACAATGGCTGAGAGTCTTTCTAAGGACTCACCACTACGAAAAACTACGTAGTCAGATACGTAGTATCGTAACGATTTCATCCTCTATCTGGAGATTGGCGTGAACAAGATTTTTCCCTCTGCAGCCGAAGCCTTGAAGGGCATCGTGGCTGACGGACAGCTGATTGGTGTGGGCGGTTTTGGCCTGTGCGGCATTCCCGAAGCCTTGATTGACGCCCTGCGTGACAGCGGCGTGCAAAACCTGACGGCGATTTCAAACAACGCGGGCGTGGACGATTTCGGTCTGGGCAAATTGCTGCAGACCCGTCAGATCAAGAAAATGATTTCGTCCTACGTGGGCGAGAACAAAGAATTTGAACGCCAATACTTGGCAGGCGAATTGGCCCTGGAGTTCACGCCGCAAGGCACCTTGGCCGAAAAATTGCGCGCAGGCGGTGCCGGCATTCCCGCGTTTTTCACCAAAACCGGGGTCGGTACCTTGGTGGCCGAGGGCAAAGAGTTGCGCGAGTTTGACGGCGAAACCTATGTGATGGAGCGCTCGTTGGTGCCCGATGTGTCACTGGTCAAAGCGCATCGCGCCGACAAATCAGGCAACTTGCAGTTCCGCTACACCTCGCGCAACTTCAACCCTGCCGTGGCCATGGCAGGCAAGTTGTGTGTGGTTGAGGTCGAAGAGATTGTGGAAACCGGCGACATGCATCCCGACAGCGTGCATTTGCCCGGCATTTATGTGCACCGCATTGTGCTGAACCGGCACCCTGAAAAGCGCATCGAAAAACGCACCATCACCGAGAAAGCAGGAGTCTGATATGAGCTGGAGTCAAGACCAAATGGCCGCCCGTGCGGCTCACGAACTGGAAGATGGTT
>JACCEE010527838.1_pt1 | contig 20493 bp, 9 predicted proteins | sample 7449931 | NCBI WGS metagenome assembly JACCEE01 (sample SAMN15323457, study PRJNA562643) | freshwater metagenome | isolation source: river surface water | place: USA:Blue River Watershed | collected 2017-08-19 | reverse complement strand
TTCTTAGAGCAGTTTGGTATTATTGGTAATGGCTTATCAGCACTTATTAATGTCTTCTCTGTTGGAGATACAGGTCTACTAGGCTTCCTACTCTTTGGTGGCGGTATGGCTATTTTATTCTCTAATGTTAAATCATTAAAGGATACTGTAGAAGGTGTTGGTAATTTCTTAAATGGTATTTCTGGTGGTAACAAAGATAAAGGTGGTGTACTAGGTCAAGCCCTACTAGGCTCTAACTTCAAGTACCTACTAACTGCTACTGCTGTAATCATCGCTGGTTTCTCAGACCAGATGTCAGCTGTTGCTGCAGCCTTTACTGCTGCTCCATTACTCTTCACAGCTATTGTTGGTGAAGATGTAACTGGTAAGTTAATTAAAGACACTATTGGTAAGATCCTTGGTTACTTTATTTCTCAAACATTAGCTGCTGCTGCTACTCTTAGCAAGTCTAAATTAGCTATCTCTATTTTTGGAGATGTTAAGGCTAAAGACATCGGTGATAAGATTAGCAAGGCTAAAGATATCATTAAGAGTGCTATTAGTAACATTAATGATCAAGAAGCTAGAAAAGCATATACTGAAGGTAAGATGTCTTTCCTTGATCTACTATTCGGCAAACAAAACGACTCTGATGTACGTAAACAAGTAGATGAGAAGGTTGCTAAAGTAAGTGACGCTCTAAAAGGTGCTGCTTCTAAGTTTGGTGATAAGATCAAAGACATTGCTAATAATGATAACATTATTGAGAAAGTTGTAGCTGGTACTAAGGGTGCTAATCCTGCAGCTACTGTTGCTGAACAAGTTGATAAGATCAAAGCTAGATTCGAAACATTCTCTAAAGAGACAGATGTAATTGCTGGTGCTGGTGGTTTACTTGGTAAACTGGTAGCAAACAAAGGTGCTATTATGGCTGCTGTTGTAGCTGCATTAACCTTATTCTCTGCTCAAGCAAAGGCTGCTGAGACTGAAGTAGTATCATCTGCTTCTAGCATGGTTGACTCTATCATGTCGCTAGTTGGTGAATATGGTATTTATGCCTTACTACTTCCACCTGCTGGTTGGACATTCTTGTATACTACGTTAAAGAACGCAGTTACAGCTATCGGAATGGTAGGAACAGCATTCTCTACTATCTCAACAACTACAGCTGCTGCTACAGGTGCTGCTGCTGCATTTGGTGCTAAGATTCTCCCTTCAATGACTACCCTAACAGGTGCTATCGCTCTAGTAACAAAGGGTATTAGTTTCCTAACAAGTGCATTCGTAACCTTTATGGGTGTTGTAGGAGCTACTATTGGCTTCGCAGTAATGATGATGGGTCGTCTATTAATGGCTACTCTTGCCTTCTTATCTACACCTATTGGTTTGATTATTACTGGTGCTACAGCTCTTGTAGGTGCATTAGCTACTTATTTCTTCGGTGATGGTGATACCTTCATGCAGAAGTTAGATAGTGTAATTCGTAAGCTAGGTAAGATCTTTAGCTTTAAGTCTAACAAGCAAAAAGAGTTAGAATCTATTCTACCATCAACAGGTATTGGTGATCAGAATATTGATTTTAAGAGACAGTTTGCTAATGTTAATTATGACAAACTTTCTGAGAGACAATACGAAGGTCTAAAGAAAGCTGCTGAAAGAACTGCTGAACTAATTAAGAGAGCAAAAGACGAAGAAGAAGACTTTGGTAAAGTGACAGGTGAAACTGCCGCTGAACTAGAAAAGTTTACTAAACTCCTAAATGAAAAGCTAGATAGAACCTCTTTTGGTCATTCTATTAATGATGTATCTGATGCTCTAAAACAAGCTGGTAAAGAAGCTGATGGTTTATTCTTGCATTTTAACAAGAATCTAGAACGTCAAGTTTCATTCTTTAGTGCATTTAACTTCGATAATCTAATGTTACCATTTGAGCAGATACTTGATAAGTATACTGTATTCAATGATGTCGATGCTAGACAAGCTAACAAGATGTTAGATGATACTTCATATGCTTTTAAGAATATGGAGAAGTACTTAAAGCCAGATGAGTTAAATGCTATGACTCATGCTGTTAATAGAGTATCAAGCTCTATGAGAGACCTTAATGGTTTTAGTGCAGTACTTGAAAAGGTATTCCCATCAAGCTTCAGTAGACAAAGAGAAGAACTAGAAAAATCTTCTGCTGCATTAGTTAAACTCAGAGATGAATTAATTGCTGTAGCAGAGACTAGAGAGAAGGTTAAGAAATTTAATGATGACTTAACTAGTCTACAAGCTAAGCTAAAACTGCTAGGTGAAGATGTTAGTTTCGCTGATCTATATACGGTATCAGAAGCAGACAGACAAGCTATGCTTGATGTTCTAATCCCTAAAGCTGAAGATCTTAAAAAGAAGCTTAAAGAAGATGTATATGATGAAATCAAGGCATTAGAGATCCAACAGGAAATCAATGCTACTGTAAACTATATGAAGTTTACGATTGATAAGTCAAAGTTACAATCTAACTTTACACAAGAACTTGAGAGTCTCCTAAAGACATCTAATATCAATCTTGATTTAACCCAGTACATTAAGAATGTCGATAAGACAAAATTTACTGCATTAAAAAGTGAGATTGATGGTCTAAAGGAAAGGATTGGTCAAGCTGATCTTGATATTAAGAAAGCAAAAGGTTTAGATGAGCTAGCAGAGGCTACTAATCGACTTAAGACTGCTACACAACAGCTGCTAGGTATCTATGAATCTACTCTAGGTAATAAGGCATCTTTAGTGTCTGCTAAACTTGCTGAGGTTGGTATCAACGTAGGTAATGCTACACTAGATGCTCTTGGTTCTTCTACAATGGATCGTATCCAAAAGATGTCTGAAGAACTAAGAGGACAACAGTTAATTGCTGAGAATGCTCAAGATCAGACAGCTAGAACATCTGCTGCTAAGAGAACTTTCTTCTTAAAGCGTCAGTTAGAGGAATTAGCTCAATATACTGCTCGTAACTTTAGTGAGCAATTCTCATTTATCATGGGTAAGACAAACTTATCACTTGATCTAATGAATGCTCTTAAGTTAAGTCCTTCAGAAGCTAAAGAAGCTAGTGGTTTAATTATTAAGGCTATCAACCTTAAGAAACAGTTAGAATCACTACCTGCTAATGCTGCTGGTATGGCTGTTGATCAGACTAAGGCTCAAGCTATTTCTGCTCAGATTCTTGAATCACAAAAGAAGTTAGATGAACTATCTAAAACATTCGTCCAGAAGTTAGCAGATAGACTAAGCAAGAGTGGATCTAAAGTAGATATCAACGATATCATCAAGCTTGATACTAAAGATGTTGCAGCAATCGATAAGCTCAACCAACAGATTATTGACATTGAAGAAAAGAAAGATAAGATCGGAAAGAACGGTACTCCTATTTTTGAGAACGATGTAAATGCTTTAAGAAAGATGAACGAAGATATCGAGAAGCTTAAGAAAGAAAGAGATGCTATTGCTAGCCGTGATCTAGTCGCAAAGATTGAATCTTTAGCTGGTAGAGCTAACGTCTCTTTCAGTCAAGAAATCTTAAATGGTATTGATGATACTATCCTACTAAAGTTAGGTGCTTTCGATCAGAAGATGACTACCCTGTTAGAGACAAGAAAGAAATTATCTACTACAGAGAAGGGTAGCTTTGTTTTAATTAATCCTAAAGCTTTTGCTGAGAATACTGCTGATTTAGAGAAGTTAAAGTTTGATATCGAAAAGACATTGATTGGTGAAATTCCAGCTATCTTAAAGAAAGCCAATGTTGACTTTGATAAATACTTAGTATTCAATGCTAACTCTGATACAAGAGATAAAATCAAGAGTTCACTTGATGATATTATTTCTGCACAGAAAGAGTTAGATCTAATTGTTAGACAGTCTAGCTTTGGTGAGATTACAGCTGAACAAGCTAAACGTGTTAGCGATCTAGAAGCAGTAATTAGAAAAGCAAAAGGCACTCTAGACTCATTGAAGGTTCCAAAGACTTTTGGTGAAGCAGTACAAACAATCGAGAGTGCTGGTGCTGGTATCTCTAGAGAAGGATTACTCAGATTAGACCCTGCTGTTATCAATGAGCTTATTACTTCTTCATTAAAGATTAAATCTATTAACGATGAGTTAAATAGAGCTTCATTAGAAGGTTTAACTATCGATCAGTCTAAGTTAGATAATCTAAAGACAGAGTTAGATAGACTTAAGCAGATTGCTGATATCGAGAGTAGACGTCAGCAGATTAGCTCAACATTCTTGAATCAATCTAGTACCTTAATCTCTGATGTTATTAAGGGTGTAGATAAACCATTCAGAAAGTTTGCTGATTCTGTTACAGGTTCTATTGTCGATAACTTTGCTACTCAGCTAAGTAGCTACATGTTCAAAGGTATTGCTGATTCCTTAGGTTCCAGTTTAGCCGATCTATTCGGTATGGGTAAACTAGGCGGTAGTCCAATGAATGCTATGTGGGTACGATCTGCTGATGCAATCACTAATCCATCTACAATGACTAGTGCATTTGGTTCTATTGGTTCCGCTATCGGTGGTATCGGTGACTTCTTATCTAAAGGTGCTAGCTCAATCTTTAGCGGTATTGGTTCACTATTCTCAGGTACTATGTTTGGTGCTCAGGCTGGTGTGCTACAACAGTCTATGGGTCCAATGCAATGGTTTGCTGATGGTGGTATTGTTAATGGTTCAGGCGCTACACCTGTCATTGCACATGCTGGTGAAGTTATTCTTAATGAAGCACAACAAGCAAGAGTTGCTGCTGCTATCCAAAATGGTGGTGGTCAGCAAGTTAGTATTAATATAACTGGAGATATCTCTAGACAGACTAAGTCTGAAATCTATAGAATGCTTCCCTCGATTGCTGAGGGTGTAAACGCCCACAACAGGGAGAAAGGTTATAGAGGTTAATTATGTATGGTATCTATGAAAACGGAGAGGTGATTGCAAGATTTACAGCACCATTAATTGTAAAGAGTAATCAGCCAGTCTTCGTTTCAGATACCCTATCACTAAAACGATTTATTACTCGTAGGAGTGCTCAAAGATGGGAAATTGAAGCCGGACTTGAGCCTCTTACTAGTTCTGCACAGGACTTAATGGTAAATTTAGTGACTAATGGGTATTCTGAAACAGTAACAGTGGTAGTACCACAAAATTATGGGGTGATCAAAGCTAGAACCCATACTAGCGAATTGAATGCTGCGGGAACTACAGGTTCTACACAAATTTCAGTTGACAACAATAATGGATTCCTTCCTAAAGGAACCTTTGTTAAGTTTAGTTCACATAGTAAAATTTATATGACTACATCAAACCGTGATGGTAATGGTTTAGTCAATGTTTATCCACCATTACATACTAGCGTATCAGGTGCAATGCATTGTAGAGACGATGTATTAATGTCATGCTTATACGACACAGATGTTGTTAGTGGTATGGTATACTCTGATGGTATTATGATGGATGTTGGATCAGTTAGATTAGTGGAGAGATTATGATTCAGTTTAGTGAGAAAGTTAAACAGATTCTCTCACAACCTACTATCGAAGCTTTTTATTTAGTTGATGTGGATAGTGGTCTTTATCGGACCACATCCTTTTTTAGAGATATTACACTAAGCAATGGAGTGCTCTTCTATAATGATGGAAGATTACTTAGTGTAGATCCACCTCAATTATCTTCGACAGTAGATAGAGAGATATACAAGATTGCTATTGCAGATCCTGACTTTAATAGTGGTGATTCTGCTGATAGAGGTCTAATTGGAAAATTAGTGGAAGTACGTATTGGGTTTGTTAATCAAACTACTAACCTTCCAGAAACGAATATCGAAGATACAGTATTAGTTTATAGAGGTAAAATCGATGGTACTTCTTATACTGTAAATACAAACACAATTGGCGAGGCAGTACTTAATGTAACCTGTTCAAGTCCAATGGCAGACTTAGATTTAAGAAAGCCAATATATACGACTAAGGATGCTGCTCGTAGCAGATCGCCTTCAGATACTTCCTGTGATCAGATCTATGAAGGTTCTGGTCAGTTAACATTAAAATGGGGGAAGACATAATGGCAGCTATAATGACAGCGGTTGCTGCTTTTATTAAAGCGTATTCCGTATATATTACTCTAGCTTCAATGGCTTACCAAATTGTACAAGCTAGAAAGATGAAGAAGGCAGCTAAAGAAGCTGCTGAAGCCCGTAAGGGTTATGAAATGGTAGTTGAGGGTGAAGCTGTTACTTTACCTATTGTTTATGGTAGAGCTAAAGTTGGTGGTGTAAGAACATACCATAACGTATCAAGTAACTTCAATTATGTTACTCCAAATAGTGATAAGAACTTTATTGCAGGTCTTACTTCAAATCAGACTGGTAGTAAGAATGAGTTCTTGTACTTCCAGCAAGCTATCTGCCAAGGGCCAATCAACTCTGTAAAAGATATTGTATTTGAAGATGCTAAATATATCAATGATCCTGATCTTGGTAATGTAACTACTATTAATACCTATGTATATGATGAAAACTTAGGTGAACAGTTAACGGGAGCATACGATAAAGTTAATGCAGGTTTTAGAGTAGATGTACACTATGGTGAAACTGCAGTAGCAGACGCTATTCTAACAGCAAACTTCAGTGAGCGTTCCGACTCTACTTTTAATGAGTTAGCCTATTCATCTGTAGTTATTAAACTAGATAGAGATAAACCTCAATTCAACAATGTACCACCTCTTCAGTTCTTTATTGAAGGTAAAAAGGTTTTTACATACGCTAATGGAAATAAATCTGCGCAAAGGGTTTACACGAATAACCCAGCATGGTGTTTATTAGACTATTTAGTTGATACTAAGAATTTAAATATCTCAGAAATTGATGTATCCTCTTTTGAACATGCCGCACAAATCTGTAATACAATTGTACAAACAGATGCTGTTGTTGGTGGTAAGATTTTCCAAAGTACAGATGGTCAAACAAATGTACTGAAAAGAGATATTCCATTATACGAATGTAATATTTTAATTGATACTCAAAAGCCAATTAGGGAAAACGTAGAAGCTATTCTTGCTACTATGGGTGATGCTAGATTAGTTTGGTCAGGTGGTAAATACAAACTGAACTTACAGTATCCTGCAAGTAATAACAATATTATCCTGGCTGCAGAATTAACCGATGATGACTTGGTAGTAGATGATTCTGTTGATATCAACTGGCCAACTGCTAGTGAAAGACTAAATTATTGTACTGTTCGATTCCATAATGAATCTGAGAACTTCAAAGAGGATACAGTATCATGGCCACCTAAAACTTCAGGTACTTATCTAAAAGGTATTGGTGGATTTAAGTATCCTACAAGAGGTGGTTGGGGCTCTAATCCCGGTGAAACCTTCTTAAATAGTTATGCTGTATGGTCAGGTGCTGCGAGTAACTCTACATTAACATATAAGGTAGCTCCTAGAGAGTCTGGTAACTTCTTACTAGAGTATACTGGTGATGATTATATTCAAGTACTAGTTAAGCAGGGAACTACTACGATCTTCGATAGTGGATCTCAAGGTGATCTTGGTTCTATTAAAAATACAACCTTAGCACTGACTGCTAATACAGTTTATACTATCATCTTATTAGGTGCAGATACTGGTGGTTTAGAAGGTATGGCAGCTAAGCTATCCAAAGACAACTTTGTTATTTGGACTACTCGAAGCGACTCATTCTCTAACTTTATTAATGTTACTGTTTCAGATGAAATATATCAGACAATGAAGACTGAAGATGGTGATCTCGAATTAGAAACAGATATCTTCGCTGACGGTATTACAGACTACTATCATGCGTTAGCTAAAGCTGAAGAACTAGTTAGAACAAGTCGTTCTGCATTTGGTTTAAAGTTTAAATATATTATCAAAGATAATTTCTTAGAACCAGGTGATATTATTTCAATTAACAGTTCTACTTTAAACTTAGGTGTAGATGCTGGTAACAAGTTATATTTACGTGTTAATCAAGTTAAGATTGGTGATGAATCTACTTGTGAAGTGACAGGTACTCGATTTGATTATACCCAACTAGCATGGAATCAAAAAGATGATGAATATCTCAAGCCAGCTAACATTTATGATACTTATACATATCCAGTAACTTACGTAAACTATATTGAAGAGTCTAATGATATTTTAAGTTCTTCTGGTAGACTAGAGTGGAGTTCAGCTATTGATCCTTCCTTTAGTTCATACATTATTTACATGTATGTCGAAGGAAACCTAGATAACAATGGCGCTAGAATCTTTAATGAGATTGGTAGATCTTCTGAAAACTTCTTCGTATTACCTGCACTCACAGTCAACAAGGCTATTTTTGGTGTAAGAGTACTTAGCAAGACAGGTAAATTATCTGCTCTAACAACTAACAGTGATACACCAGTTGTAATTACACTAACATCAAAGTATGTTAATATTACACCTGATGGTTTAGCATTTACTAAGAAGACTGATGATACCCTAGCTCCAGCAACTATTCAACTTGCGACTACTATTGAGGGTTTCCGTTCCCCTGTATATAAATGGTATGTAGATGATGTACTTACTAATGTAGTATCTTCTACTTACACGATCAATGCCTTTACAGGAGTATCCTCTAAGAAGTTTAGGGTTATTGTTCAAGAGCAATCTAATCCGAGTATTTTCGTTGAGGATACTCAATTTATCTACTCTCTAGTAGAAGGTGCTCCAGCATATACTATCGCTCTAAGTAATGATTCTATTAACTTAACAGCAGATCCTGTAGGTGTTCCTGTAACAGGTCAGCTTCCAAAAGAAGTTGCTATCTATGTCGCTAAAGGTGCTACTGTACTGACTACAGGTGTTGACTACAATATTGCCACAACAGGTTGTACTGCTACTGTTAATACTCAAGGTTTAATTACTATTACTGAGGTAGATGATCCTTTCGCTGTAATCGAGGTAACAGCTAATGTATTTGCAATAGGTTTAACCCTAAATAAGACGCTAACTATCTCAAAAGCTAATGCTGGTGCTGATGGTAGTAATTATCCTATCGCTAGAATTAGTGCTCCTAGATTAGCCTTCGTTACACCTAAGAATACAACAACTGCTCTCCCTTCATCTATTACTCTAACAAGTGTATCAACCGGGTTCTTAAATCCGTCATACGAATGGTACGTAGACGATGTGTTACAGGGTGTTACTACTGGAAGCTTTGTCCTAGATTCCTTTGCAGCTAACAACGCAAAGAAGGTTACACTATACGTAGAAGAAACAGCTGATCCTCTTATCAACAGTGAAGATAACCTTACTATCTATTCTATTGCAGAAGGTAGTGATGCTTATGTAATGACTCTAACAGATGAGAATCGTACTATTCCAGCAGATAAAGATGGTAATCCAATTGTAGACTATTTACCTTTTACGACTAATGCTGTTGTAGTCAGAGGTATTGATGTAATTACGTCTAACTCAGATATCTTCTACTCCTTAAGTAATGCGGATAATGTCTCTGCAACAATTAACCCAACAACAGGTCTAGTAACTGTATCTGATATTACTGCTAGTAGCGGTTCTATTAAGGTAAACGCATCGATTCCCGGTGGTCCAACTTTAACGAAGATTCTAACTGTAAGTCTAGCGGTAGCAGGTGAACAAGGTCGTGATGCTGCCACTCTTGTATTGAACACAAGTGGTAATCTATTCTTATATGACTCTTCTACTGCAACTACAAGTAGTAGTCCAGCTATTACACTTACTGTAGTACTAGCTAATACAACAGGTGATTCTGTCTTTACGGCTACAGCTTATGATACTAATGATACTAGCTTAGGTACAGTTGCTCTAACTGGCTTTGGAAATACAAGATCTTTATCAAGTACTAGCTTTAACTCACAAGGTTTAACTACTACTCGATACGTTAAAGTAACTGCTACATTAGGTGCTCTGTCAGATACTACATCGATTTATCGTAGTAACAATGGTGCTAATGGTAAGGATGCGTTAACTGTCTTGCTAACTAATGAGTCACATACATTACCTGCAGATCAGTATGGTAACGTATCTAGCTATACAGGTGCTTCTACTGTAATTAAAGTTTATGAGGGTTTAACTGATGTTTCTTCACTTTGGAGTTTCTCTAAGGTAGACTCAGCGGGTTTAACTACTTCACTAACAGGTGTAGGCACTTCTTTACCTACATTATCTGTAAGCTCATTAACTTCAAGTTATGATAGTGCTACTTCAAGTATTACTGCTACTCGTACTAATTATGCTACTTTAACAAAAGTTTTTAGCTTGTCTAAGAGTAAAGCGGGTGCTCAGGGTGCAACTGGAGCTACGGGAGCTACAGGTTCTTCTGGTAGTGATGGCGCAACAGGAAGTCGTGGAGCTACTGTGCTTAGTGTATCTTCATCATCTTCTGATCCAGGAACAGGTGACCAGTACACATGGAGTACAATTGGTACTACTATTCAGACTGCTTTAAATAGTATGTTTAGTACGTATACAGACCGTCAACCCAAACTGTACGATCGGGCTACTGTCTATAATTCTTCCTCAAAATGGTCTAGAACATATCAGTATAATGGTTCTTTATGGTCATATATTACTCTGTATGTAGACGGTAATGCTGTTATTACAGGTACATTATCAGCATCTGCATTGAATTCAGGTACTGCAGGTGTTGCTGTATATAACGTTAATGGTCAATATGTTAGCGGTCAATTCAAACTAGGTTCAGGTGATCGTACTCCTATAGGTAATACTGCGGCTATTGGTACATTTACTTGTAGCACGAATACTGGTTGGGCTTTAATGGGTGTGAACACTAATACCTCTTATGGCGAATGGGGTAATGGTATCTTAGCTGCTACTTCCTCTCCGGGTGGCGCTGGTCTGGGCGCTTACACTGTATCTTATTCTAGTACATCTGTCACTAACTTAAAATCTGCAAGTATTGTAGCGGAGACAGGTGCTGGTGCATATGCTATATACACTAAGAGTGGCTCTTGGTATCAAACCTCTTATCAGAATAATTTAGATGTTAGCTATCGCAGATGCTTAGGTGGCCTAGCCTATCCTAACTACGGTTTACGTGGTGAGGCTTATGGTAACGGTACTAATCTCTCCGCTGGTGGTCAGACTGGATTATCTACTACTATTGGTGAAATCGCCTATTGTAGTGATGACCAAACACAATCCTATTCTGCTCTATTTGTTCGTAGGCATGTTTCTGGTGGAAGCTATGGTCAAGAAGCAGGTCGAGTAGTGTTAACCCCATCTTGGGCTCCTACTAGAGCTATTGAGATTTCTGGTGGTGGATCATATACTGCCCAGTCTGCTTGGATTCCCGGTGGTGTTGCTCCTTTTACAGGATCACACGAGGGTCAAAATGATCAAGAATTTGAGATTGGTGATATCGTTATCGATGGTCAAATGCTATTCAAACAGGATGTATCTAACGTATTTTCTGAAGTAGTTCTAAGTACTACAGCCAAGGATAAAAGAGTTTTTGGTGTAGTAGCTTTTTCCTATGAGAATAAACCAGTCGAGTTAATTCCAGATAATGATGAAAATGGTATGGTTGCTCAAGGTTACACTCCTTCTACTGTTGAAGTAGCTAAAGAAGTAGAGCCATGGAAACTCAAGTTTACAATCATGGTTAACGGTGTAGGTGAAGGTCAAGTTAATGTTTGTGGTCAAAATGGTAACATTGAGGCTGGAGACCTTATTGTAACTTCTACTATTCCTGGAAAAGGTATGAAACAAGATGACGATTTAATTCGTTCTTATACAGTTGCTAAGGCAAGAGAATCAGTTAGTTTTAACTCCCCTGATGAAGTTAAAATGATTGCTTGTACTTACCTTTGTGGCTAAAATATTACATTTGTACCAGGGGACGCTAAAGAGAGAGGTATCTCCTCCGGCTCCCTTGGTATATTATTATATTAATATATTATGATAGAAATAGTTAAACCTAGAAGTAGAGAAGATATCAGTAGATGTATAGACATGTATCTTTCTCAAAATGATTATTCATTCTTACCTGCAGATAGAGACGTAGCTTATCGTAACTTAGATCAAGCTGTAAGACGTAATAGATTTGTAAGAATGTATGTAAAAGATGGAGAGATCCTAGGATGGATCTATGGGTTAGTCAATACTAACTTACATTCTGATGAAAGAATGTTACAACAAATATACTTTACATCTAATCAGAGTGGATTATCCGCTGCTAGAATTGTAAAAGTATTACATGAAGAATTAGCTCTAGAGGCTCAAAGGTTAGGTATCAACATTGTTGTATCTGCTGGAAGTCATCTAGACGAAGATAATACGTTCACCAAACTCTTAGAGAAGTTTGGATGGGAACGAAGAGGGCATATAGCCGTAAAGAAATTTAATTAACCAAACTCCATCTGAGGATCGAGAAAGGAAACTGGAATGGCACGAAGCAAAATTACTTCGCCTTCTAAAGATCTGATTAAGGATGATGGAAGTGTACTCTTGTCTCTTGTACAAGGGGAACAAATTCATCTTAATCTTACTTTAGGATGGCTAACAAATATTAGTGATTATACACTTTCTTGTAAAGTGGTAGAGGCACTTAATGATGGTACAGGTCATGTACCTAAGGCAGTTAAGCCTAATGGTGTAGTCACCAATATTGAAATTTTAGATAATCTAGACGCTGATAACCAATTCCTATTGGTACTTCCAGAGTCCTTAATCAACCAATGGAGTGTTAAACCAACCCCAGGTAGTCCTGTATATGGCTATATTGATCTTGAAGTAAAAGATACTGGTGTAGGTAACAGACAACAAATTTGGAAACCCTTACGTGGTTTAATTGAGGTATTATACTCTCCAACGGAGGCATAATATGGCGATTAAATACGAAGTCAATGTAGATCAAAATAAGATCGAATTAAACGTTCAACCACCTGCTACAAAGATTACTGAAGTCAAAACAAAAGACTTTGTACTATCTCTTTCTAGAACGGGTGGTCAAGGTGCGCAAGGTTATAGCGCATACGAGATTGCTGTTCACGAAGGCTTTGTAGGTACAGAAGAAGAATGGATTGCTAGCCTTAAAGGTGAACAAGGTGATCCATACGAGTCAGCTGCTGCTCAAGCGGCTACTGAGGCAGCTAGAGATGCTGCTATTGCTGCTAAGAATCAAGCTGTAGCTTCTGCTGCTGCTGCAGATCAAAGTGAAGCTAGTGCTCAAGCCTCTGCTGCTGGAGCAATGATTAGTGAACAACATGCTGCTACCTCTGAACAGAATGCTGATGTTTCTGCTGGTCAAGCGGCTGCTAGTGAATCTAACGCTGCTACTAGTGAGTCTAATGCTGCTGGTTCAGCCTCTGCTGCTGCAACCTCTGCCGCTGATGCATTAAGCTCTGAACAAGCTGCTAATCAGAGTGCTATTGACTCTGCAACTTCCGCTAGTGCAGCAAGCGCTAGTGAGACTTCTGCTCTAACCTCAAAGACACAAGCTGAAACTGCTGCTACTAATGCTTATCAAAGTGCTAGTACTGCTGTTATTAAGGCTGATGAAGCTGCATCTAGTGCTTTAAGTGCTCTAAGTTCAAGTCAGACAGCAACTATTGAAGCAGGTATTGCTACAACTAAAGCTAATGAAGCCAGTGCTAGTGCTACAAGCGCTTCTACATCTGCTGCTACAGCAACTACTAAAGCTAATGAGGCTTCATCCTCCGCAACCAATGCTGCTATTTCTGCTGCTACAGCAACTACTAAAGCTACTGAGGCATCTACAAGTGCAACTAATGCTGCTAGCTCTGCGACTAGCGCTTCAAACAGTGCTGCTACAGCTACTACTAAAGCTAGTGAAGCATCAACAAGTGCTGCTAGTGCTTTAACCTCAAAGAATGCTGCTGCTACTTCAGCTACAAACGCTGCTACCAGTGCAACCAATGCTGCGGCTAGTGCAACTACTGCTACAAACAAAGCAGGTGAAGCTGCTAACAGTGCAACTGCTTCAGCTACTTCAGCAACTAACGCAAACAACAGTAAAGTTCTTGCTGCTGGTTACGCTGATACTGCTTCTACTAGTGCTTCTCAAGCTGCTACATATCGTAACCAAGCTCAGGGTTATCGTGATAGCGCTGCTACTCACGCAACTAATGCTGCAACGAGTGCTACTAACTCAGCTACCTATGCTACAGCTGCTCAAGCTGCTCAACAGAGTGCTGTTCAAGCTAGAGATACTGCAATCCAAAAGGCTAATGAAGCTAGTGCTAGTGCTGCTAATGCTGCTTCTAGTGAAATCGGTGCAGCTGACTCTCTTGCAGAGACAGAAGGCTTGTATGTAAGTTTCTCTGAGAAATACTTGGGTGTATTCGCTGTACCTCCTACAACTAATAATCAAGGTGGTCCACTACCACTTGGTGCATTATTCTATCATAGTCTTGAGGATGGCTACAAGCTAAAGATTTGGGATGGTGTAAACTGGAATATTGCTGCTCTAAACGCTAGTGATGCGGTGCTTACATTCAATGGTAGAAAAGGTACTGTTGTTCTTACAGTTACAGACATTGAGGATGTACTAGGATATCTACCTGTTGATCCTGCAGATCTACCCACAGACTTAAATCAGTTTACAGACACTACTGGTCTTCTATTCGATAGAAAGTATAGTAGCCTAACTGGTGTACCTGTTCATTTAAGTCAGTTTGAGAATGATACTGGTTTCTTAAACCTAACAGAAGTCGCTGCTACTATTGATGGACATAGAGTAAATCAAGCACTAGAAGCTACTGGCGAACCTATGGGTTTCCCAGAGAGATTAAATTCAGTTATTGAATTCTCTGAGACTACTAGAACTTTTGTTATTAGACCTAATACTACTGGTGGAAGTAACTCTTTCAAGGTATGGACTAAGGGTGTTCTAAGAAATATCGTAGAACCAAAAGAAGTTACTATTCCTAATACAACAGGATTATACTATTTCTACTTTGATCCCGATGGTAATCTGCAATACAGAACTACTTACTTCGTCTGGGAAACAGATGCGATGGTTGCATATGTGTATTGGAATGCCACTACACAGAAGGCCCCTTTTGTAGCTGATGAACGACATGGTGTAGTACTAGACTGGCAGACTCATGAGTACCTACATAGAACTCGTGGTGCAGCCTTTGCTAGTGGTTTTGGTATTAACAATTATACTATTGGCGGTAGTGGTGCATTAGACGCACATGCTCAATTAGATCTAGCTAGTGGCACTTTCTTTGATGAAGACTTACAAGTAGACATCGTTGCTGCTATTTCACCTATTCCAAATACATGGGAACAACATCTAGTAAACATTGCTAGAATCCCAATGTTCTATCTACAGAATGGTGCTACTTGGATTAGAGATAACCCAACAGACTTTCCTTTAAAACAAGGAACCTCTAGACCACAGTACAACTATCAAAGTAATGGTAACTGGCTAACAGGGGATATTTCAAACGGTAAGTATGCTACAACATGGCTTATCGCTACTAACAATATCAACTATCCTATTATTGGTATTATTGGTCAGAGTCAGAAAGATACATTAGGTGACGCGGAAGCAGTACAATGGTCTGAGTTAACTCTACCAAACTTTCCGATCTTTGAGTTTAGACCTTTATACAAGCTAATCTTTCAGGGATCTGAGACTTATACTAATAGTGTCCATGCTAGAATTGTAACTATACAAGACCTAAGAATCTTGAGTGCAGTAGCAACGGCAACAATGCCTACTGACCACGGTTTACTTTCTGGTTTAGCTGATGATGATCACACTCAGTATTTACACTTAGGTATAGCTAGAGAAGTCACTGCAGTACATAACTTCCCTGAGCTAACTAAGTTTGGTAATAGAACAGTAGAACAGACTGCTAGACAGTCTATTAGTGCTACAGGCAATCTAGCATACGATCCACTTACTGGTGTGATCTCTATGAATGAAGCAGATCCTGTATTCGCTATTAGTCCAGCAGCAACTATTACAGATCCAGACATCGTAGCATGGGATACGGCAGTTCAACCAAGTGACATTAAAGCAGAATTCAACATTACACCTTCAAACAGTGTAACTATCGGCTTTAATACTATTGCGCTTGATGAGAGAGCTTTCCTAGTTGTAAATCAGTATTTAGTTTTAAAGAGTAATGTAGATAATAGCGATGTTGCTGCAGGTTATGTTGTATCTTATGATGGTACAAGCTTTACCTTAGATGTTACACAGCTATCTCAATCAACAAATGAACTAGACTTAAAAGCAATTGTTTCTATGCCACCTACAGGTGACTCATTAGCAGAACAGTTAGCTATTGTCTATGCTATTGCGTTAGGATAAGAAAATGGCAACCAATTTTACAAGTGTAATTACAGAAACTATTGGTGAAGAAGAGGTAGTAATCTATCAATCACCAGCAGGGATCAAATCAATTGTTATTGGATGCTCTGTAGCGAATAAGACAACTGCTGCTCTTCCAATCACAATAAAAATTAAACGTGGAAACACTACAGGGTACTATGTAAAGAATAAGAAGATCAATACAGGCGATAACGATGAACTAATGAAAGGCAATAAGATTGTTCTTTTAAGTGGTGATCAGCTAGTAGCATCTTCTGTAGAATTAGACTCTTTCTCTGCATTGGTATCCGCACTAACAGGAGTCACATAATGAGTAACAGCTTTGATGGGCTCGGAGATAAAGTATTCTATGGATTCTTGTTAGATCCTTCTAATGGTAATTTACAAATTGATATTCTTGATGGAGATCAACCAGTTAAGTTACCTCAAGAGGGTATAATCGATCCTCTAGATTACAGTCAATATTTCTGGAGTTCAGATTCCATTCGTTTTGAGTTTGATGCCAGTGGGCATTTACTGATGAGGATTTTATAAATGGGACAATTAATTGATTTAGGCAAGCTACGATTTAGCTTTGCCGGAGACTGGGTTAATACAACTCAGTACGAAAAGAATGATGTAGTCAAGTATGGTGGTAATGTATATGTATACACTTATGCACTAAAGACTACTGGTAATCTACCTACAGACACTGCCTACTGGGCATTGATGGTAGAAGGTTTTAAATTTAAAGGCGTATTCGATCCAGCTACTGCGTACAGAGTTGGTGATGGTATCGCTCATGGTGGTAAGATCTATGTATCTGTGCTTGACAGCACTGGTCAAACTCCACCTAACACTACTTATTGGTCACAGTTCGTAGATGGTATTCAATATGAAGGTACATACTCTGGTGTAAAAGCATACCAGAAGAATGACGTAGTTGTATACGGTGGTTCAGTATACATTGCTAAAGTAGATAATACTGGTAATGATCCTACTGTAACTGCTTATTGGGATAAGTTTATTGAGGGTATTTCACCTAAGGCTATCTACAATAATGCTACAGCCTACGTTCCAAACGATTTAGTTGCGTATGGTCCAAATCTTTATCGTGCTAAGAACAATACTACTGGTAATGTTCCTACTGATACAGCACATTGGGAACTATTTGTTTCAGGCTCTAAGTTTCAGGGTTCATACAACTCAGCAACTACTTATTACCTAAACGATATTGTAACCTACGGTTCAAATACTTATCGTTCTAAAGAAACACAAGCTAACGTACTACCAACTAGCTCTGCTCATTGGGAACTACTAACTCAAGGTTTCAGTTATCAAGGTGTATGGTCTAGCGCTACTGCTTATAAGATTGGTCAAGTCATTTCTTATGGTGGTTCACTATTCCAAGCAATCGTAGATAATCAGAACGTTAATCCTGTAACCACAAATACATGGGATAAATTAGTAGCTGGTACTAAGAACCGTGGTAATTGGACAACTACTACACAGTACGGTATTGATGAAGTTGTAACCTATGGTGGTAATACATTTATCTCCTTAGTGCCACATGCTTCTACTGTATTCCAAACTGATCTAGATGCTGGTAAATGGCAAAAGTTTAATAGTGGTATTGATTGGAAAGGTGCATGGGTAACAGGTACTTCTTATCGTAAAGATGATATAGTAAAGGATGCTGTAGGTTCCGCTTATGTTTGCTTAATCGATCATACTGCAGGTGTTTCTTTTAACACTGATCTTCTCGCTAATAACTGGGAAGTGTTCGTACTAGGTGGTTCTGATGTTCTACCTACTATCCAAGCTTCAGATCCTGGTCAATCATTAACCGTTAAAGGTGATGGTTCAGGTATCGACTGGATTGGTGCAACTGCATCTAGTAATGTATACTATGTAGCCCCTCATGGTGTTGATGCTGTAGGTTATGGTTCTAATCTAGCTGCTCCATTTGCATCTATCAAGTATGCTACTCAAAATTGCAATCCTGGTTCTACTATTTTTGTAAAGACAGGTACATACTCTGAGCAATTACCTATTGTAATTCCAGCTAACGTAGCTATTGTTGGCGATAATCAGCGTACTACTATTGTTCAGCCTAAATCTGGTTTAAGTGATGATGGTGTAACTGCTAATAATCAATCTACTATGTTCTTAATGAGTGATGGTTCTATCCTCAACAAGATGACATTTAAAGGTATGACTGGTTGGATTCCTGGTTCTACTCCAGCAGATGTTACTACCTCTACTATTAAAGGTGTTGTAGTCCGTCTAAACCCTCTATCACCTGTAACATTAAAGTCTCCTTATGTGCTTGAATGTGCTGCTATCTGCCAGGGTGGTATTGGTGCTTTAATTGATGGTTCAGTTCATGCTAATGGTGCGAAGACTATGATCTTCCACGGTTATACTGTTATCTCTGACAATGGTATTGGCTATTGGGTAAAAGATGGTGGTAAAGCTGAGATCGTATCTTGCTTCACTTACTACTGCTACTTTGGTTATACTGCTTCTGGTGGTGGTTTTATCCGTGCATTGAACGGTAATAACTCATATGGTACTTGGGGTTCTACTTCTAGAGGTTATGATACTTCTGAAACTCCTGTAATTGGTACTGTATTTGGTAAACAATTAAACTTTGTTTATCAAGGTGGTAATATCAATGTAGGCGATACAGTAACTTCCTCAAGTGGTGGTACTGCTATTGTAACTAACGTTCAGACCACTGCTAACAAACTATATGTAAGCAATGACACAGGTACATTCAGCTTTGGTAATACACTAACTACTACTAGTGGTGGTACAGGTACTGTGTCTGCTGGTGCATTAGAGTCTCAAAAGGGTTTCGTATTAGTTCTTACTGGATTAACAGCTATGCCTAAGCCAGGCGCTTCTATTAGCCTTGCAGGTGATACTTACTCTTACGTAATTCAAAGTGTTTCAGGTACATATGCAGATACATCAAGTAAAATTGTAGTTGTACTCTCTCAAGAGAAACCTACTGGTTCTGCTAGTGGTACTAACGTAACTATCCGTTATAAGTACTCACAGATTCGCTTAACTGGTCATGACTTCTTAAGCATTGGTACTGGTGGTGTAACTACTACTAACTATCCCGGTACTCCTACTCAACCTGCTGCTCAAGGTAATGAAACCGATGAAGCATTCCCAGGTCGTGTATTCTATGTATCTACTGACCAAGATGGTAATTTCCGTGTTGGTGAATATTTCCGTATTGATCAAGCTACTGGTCGTGCTACACTTAACGCTAGTGCATTCGATCTTGCTGGTTTAACATCATTACGTTTAGGTTCTATTGGTGCTCAACTCGGTGAAACTATTAATGAGTTCTCTAGTGATGCTACATTAAGTGGTAATTCTAACGTAGCTGTACCTACTGAGTATGCTGTAAAGACCTATGTTGATACTGCAGTTGCTGGTGTATCAGTGAATGAGGTTCCATTTATTACTAGTATTGATTCAAATAAAACTTTAGCAGGCGGCAGAATGACATTCTCTATGAATACACTAACTATTCCTAATAGCAATGTGTACACTATTTCATCAGGCGCTTATCACTTTGTAATGAATCCTGATGGATTCGCACTCTTTAATTAAGGAATAAAATATGTCTAAAATTGTTGTAGACCAAATTCAAAAGTCAGGTGGTCCTGCTTTAACTCTTCCAGCAAGTTCTGCTGGTGCAAATAATTCTCTAGTAGTTGGTAATACTGATGGTACACTAGGTTTTACTACACTTGGTAATCTATTACCTACGGGTACTGCTGGTCAAGTACTAACCTCTTCTGGTGGTGGTAATGTGTCTTTCTCTACCTTAGCTACTTCACCAACTGATACTGGTGTAAATCAAAAATCTAGTATACTCTGGTCTTATGAGCGTGATGGTACTGCTAGCTCTATTAAATTAATGTGGTCAGATCTTGGTATTACTGATATTAACAAAGTAGAGATGATTGAGATCCTATACAATAACATCGGTTCCTCTTCCGGTAATTATCAAATGTATATGTATGGTCAAACTACAGGTGGTGCAGACATTACCTCAGGTTATATGGGTTATCAATATTTTACTGTATATGGCGGTGGTTCAACTACTGCAGGTA
>JACCEE011157444.1_pt1 | contig 20509 bp, 15 predicted proteins | sample 7449931 | NCBI WGS metagenome assembly JACCEE01 (sample SAMN15323457, study PRJNA562643) | freshwater metagenome | isolation source: river surface water | place: USA:Blue River Watershed | collected 2017-08-19 | reverse complement strand
GCGCTCGAGTCCGAGCCGGTCGAAGGGGGCGAGCAGGTCGATCTGCTCCTTGCTGGGGGGGAGGGGGCGGCTTCTCATAGGGGGTAGGCCGGCAGCATAACGCATGCCCCTGGTCCGGGCGGGTGCCGGTGGACGCATAATCACGCTCCCGCAGCATGCCCATCCGGGCCGGCTGCCAGTCACCAGGATACCCATGAAGAAAACATTCCCGCTCCAGCTCGAGGGCAGGCACCCGGACCGCGTGCTCGATGCGCTCAAGCACGAACTGCGCAAATACCTCAAGCGCGAACGCCGCCGCGAGCTGCCCGCCGGCGTCGATTTCTGGGACTTCGACTGCCGCTTCGGCCTGGACCAGGGCAGCGCCGAGACGGTGCACCTGGCCCAGCTGATCGGCCGTCTCGACGAGGCGGCCAAGAGCGGCGCGACCCAGGTCTATGTCGAGATCCTGGCCAAGCATGGCGTGCGCCGCGCCCGTGGCGGATCCGCGCGGGGCGGCGACCTGGCCTGAAGGGGGCGTCGGCTGGGGTTCAGTCGCGGCCAGTGCTGCGCTGGACGTCCGCTGCGGCAGCTGCCGCGCGCAGCTTGTCCTTCTTGCTCGGGCGCTTGCCCTTGATGCCGCCGGTGCCGGGCGGCAGCTTGCCCGGACGAGCCGGCTGGCTGGCCGCGCTTGTGAGCGGCTGCAAGGGCTCGAAGCCCGCCACCGTCTCGGCTTCGAGCTGCAACCCCTGTCGCTTGGCGATCAGCTGCCAGTGCGGCAGCGTCTCGGCGCTGACCAGGCTGAGCGCCAGGCCGCTTGAGCCCGCGCGCCCGGTGCGGCCGATGCGGTGGGTGTAGTCGACCGGCGAGCGCGGCAGGTCGTAGTTGACGACCACGGGCAGGCCGCTGATGTCGATGCCGCGCGCGGCCAGGTCGGTGGTCACCAGCAGATCCCAGCGGCCGGACTTGAACTCGTCGAGCACCTGGCTCCGCGCGCCCTGGCTCAGGCCCCCGTGGAAGGCGGTGGCGTACAGGCCCCTCGAATAGAGCTTGTTGGCCAGCTGCTCGGCACCATGCTGGCTAGCGACGAAGACCAGCACCTGCTTCCAGCCCTTGTCCTCGACCAGGTGCTGCAGCAAGGTGGTGCGCCGGTTCACATCGACCGCGATCAGCTGCTGCTCGATGGCCGCCGGGGTCTGCTGCTGGGCATCGATCCGGATCCCGACCGGCTCGCGCAGCAGCGCGTCGGCCAGCGACTGCACCGCAGCCGGGAAAGTGGCCGAGAACAGCAGCGTCTGGCGCTGCGCCGGCAGCAGCGCCAGCAGTTCGGCCAGTTCGTCGGAAAAGCCGAGGTCGAGCAGCCGGTCGGCCTCGTCGAGCACCAGCTGGCGCAAGCTGTCGAGCTGCAGGCCGTTGTGGCGCACGACGTCGAGCAGGCGGCCCGGCGTGGCCACCACCAGGTCGGCGCCGCCGCGCAGGGCCAGCAGCTGCGGGTTGATCGAGACACCGCCGTAGAGCGCCTGCACCCGCAGCGACTTGGCTGAAGGGCCGGCCTGGCGCACGGCCAGGTCCTGCAGTAGCTCTTCCACCTGCTGCGCGAGCTCGCGCGTGGGCACCAGCACCAGAGCCCTGAGCAGGCGCTTGTAGCCGCCCATCGGCAGTCCGGCCAGCAGGTGCAGCAGCGGCAGGGCGTAGGCGGCGGTCTTGCCGGAGCCGGTCTGGGCCTGTGCCTGAACGTCGGCGCCGCGCAGGATGGCGGGAACGGTTTGGTCCTGGACCGGGGTGGGCGTGGTGAAGCCGAGCTCGCGGGCAGCGTGGACCAGCGCAGGAGACAGTCCGAGGGAGGAAAACGACATGGAGTGGGAGTGTAGGGCCAAGTCGCCATCGCTGTAAGGCAGACAGGAACTTGCCCGCTGCACAATGTCCAATGGCTGCCCTGTGGCAAGCCCGATTGACCCATAACAGGAGACCCAGCATGAGCCAGCAGACCAAGTTCCTGCTCGAGGAAAGCCAGATGCCCAAGTTCTGGTACAACATCCAGGCCGACCTGCCGCAGCCGCTGCCGCCGGCGCTGCATCCGGGCACGCTGCAGCCGCTCGGGCCAGCCGATCTCGAGCCGCTGTTCCCGATGGCCGTGATCGAGCAGGAGGTCAGCGTCGAGCGCGAGATCGAGATTCCCGAGCCGGTGCGCGATGTCTTCAAGCTCTGGCGGCCCGCGCCGCTGTACCGCGCGCACCGCCTCGAGCGCGCGCTCGGCACGCCGGCCAAGATCTTCTACAAGTACGAGGGCGTGAGCCCGGCCGGCAGCCACAAGCCCAACAGCGCCGTGCCGCAGGCCTTCTACAACGCCGAGGCCGGCGTCAAGCGCCTGACGACCGAGACCGGCGCCGGACAGTGGGGCACTTCGCTGTCGTTCGCCGGCCATCTGTTCGGGCTCGAGGTGCTGGTGTTCCAGGTCCGCGTCTCGTATGACCAGAAGCCCTACCGGCGCGCGGTGATGGAGACCTACGGCGCTCGTTGCGTGGCGTCACCGTCGAACGAGACCGTCTACGGCCGCAGCGTGCTGGCGCAGCATCCCGACCATCCGGGCAGCCTCGGCATCGCGATCTCGGAGGCGGTCGAGCTCGCTGCCCAGCGCGACGACACCAAGTACGCGCTCGGTTCGGTGCTCAACCATGTGCTGCTGCACCAGACCATCATCGGCCAGGAAGCCATGTTGCAGATGCAGATGGCCGACGCCTGGCCCGATGTCGTGGTCGGCTGCACCGGCGGCGGCTCGAACTTCGCCGGCATCGCCTTCCCCTTCATCGGCCACGGCCTGCGCGGCGGCCCCAAGCCGCGCATCGTCGCGGTCGAGCCCGCCGCCTGCCCGTCGCTGACGCGCGGCCGCTACGCCTACGACTTCGGCGACACCGCCCACATGACGCCGCTGACCAAGATGCACACGCTGGGATCGACCTTCACGCCGCCGGGCTTCCATGCCGGCGGCCTGCGCTATCACGGCATGGCGCCCCTGGTCTCGCACTGCAAGGAGCTCGGTCTGTTCGAGGCCACTGCCTACACCCAGGGCCAGTGCTTCGAGGCCGGCGTGCTGTTCGCGCGCACCGAGGGCATAGTGCCCGCGCCAGAGGCCAACCATGCGGTCAAGGGCGCGATCGAGGAGGCGCTGCGCTGCAAGCGCGAGGGCAGGAGCGAGACCATCCTGTTCAACCTCTGCGGCCACGGCCATTTCGACATGACCGCCTACCAGAAGTACTTCGCCGGCGACCTCAAGGACGAGGCCTACGACGAGCAGGAGCTCGCCATGGCGCTGTCGGGTTTGCCGAGCGTGCCGGCCGGAATCTGAGGTCTAGCGGGGCGGGTCCACCGCCCCGCTGCCAGCGGCGACTCAGGCGAACAGCTCGAGCAGGCGGTCGAGGCCGCCTTGCTCGATCGAAACCATGGCCTGCTCGCGCACGCGCGGCTTGGCGTGGTAGGCGACCGACAGGCCGGCGGCGCCCATCATCGGCAGGTCGTTGGCGCCGTCGCCCATGGCGATGCATTGCTGCGGCTCGATGCCGAGCAGCGAGGCGACTTCGAGCATCGTGCGGCGCTTCTCGGCGCCGTCGCAGATGTCGCCCCAGCACTGGTCGACCAGGCGGCCGGTCAGTGCGCCATCCTCGATCTCGAGCAGGTTGGAGCGCGCGAAGTCGATGCACAGGCGTTCCTTGACGCGATCGGCGAAGACGGTGAAGCCGCCCGAGACCAGCAACACCTTCAGGCCCGCGGCCCGGCAGGCCTGGATGAGTTCGGCCGCGCCGGGGTTGATCTGCAGGCGCTCGGCATAGACGCGCTCCATGTCGGCCACGGTCACGCCCTGGAGCAGCGCGACGCGCCGGCGCAGGCTGTCCTTGAAGTCGGTGATCTCGCCGCGCATGGCCGCCTCGGTGATCGCGGCGACCTCGTCCTTGCGGCCGACCGCGTCGGCGATCTCGTCGACGCACTCGATGCTGATCAGCGTCGAGTCCATGTCGAAGGCGATCAGCTTGAAGTCGGACAGCTTGAGCGGGGCCTGGAAGTTCTGGATCACGAGGCCGGGGGCGAATTCGGTGGCTGGGGTCATGTGAGGTAGAAAGTCATTCAAAAACGGGTCGGGTATCGCGCATCCATTGGCGCAAGCGTGAGAGATCGTCCAGGTCGACCACATCGCCCAGGCTGCCGTCGTCCTCGACGATCTTGAAACGCTGGGCGTCCTTGGTCAGGAACAGTGTCTTGCCATAGCTCCTGGAGCCATGCTGCGCCTTGCGTGTGGCATCCTTGACATCGTGCTTGGTCTCCACCAGCCGTACCAGGGGTTCATCGCCGATGTCGTGATGCAGGCAGACGATGAAGTCGGGGTAGAACAGGTTGCGGCTGTCGCTGCGCATCAGGGCGATGCTGTAAGGTTTGCCTTGCGGGTTGCGGTGCCACCAGGCGACGAAGTTGGCCCGGTCCAAGGCCTTGGCAAAGGCCAGTTCCTGGCTGTTGAATTCGTAGGTGGCGTCCAGGCGGGCCAGGGTCACGTTGCGGTCGGTGTCGTCAGCCGAGCCATCATGTCCCAGCACATAGGTTTCGTTCTTGAACCAGGGCTGGGCCGCCAGCGGCAGCAGGTTGGCCGCCTGGGCCACGGCGTCGGTGTCTGGGTACATCACGCCGTAGAGATTCTTGCGCGAGGGCTGCAGCGGTGTGTTGGCAGGCATCAGCAGTGCGTCGGGCAGAGGCTGGGCTTCGATCTCGCGCGCCCGACTGGCCCATTGCTGGCACAAGGCTTCCTGGATTTCCGGCCACAGCTTGTGGATGACCCAGCAGGCGGCGTCGCGAGCCTGTGAAAGCCTGAGCGCAGCATCTGTCGGCACGGTTGTGTCTTGCTGGGACTGGCTGCGTTCCAGTTCAGGCAGGAGGCGGCGGGCCAGTTCACCGATCAGATCCAGATGGTCCTGCTCCTCCAGCCCCAGCGTTTCGAGCGCCTGCTGGGTACGCTGCATCAGGGCTGACCGGTCAGTGATGACCTGGACGCTTTCTTCACTGCTGGCCCCGCTGAACAGTTCGGTGCGGATTTCGCGCTCGGTCAGAAGATTCAAAGCGGCGCGGCTTGCCGTGCCCTTGATCTCGTCAGACAGCGGCAGGCTGCGTGCCACGGCGTGGAGGTCGAGTTCCAGTGCGTCGAAGACCGGCTTGATTTCGGTGCGAAAGCGCAGCGGTGTGACACGTTGCTCCATCGTCGCCAGGCGCGGATAAGCGCGCAGGCCCTGGCTTTCCAGAGCGGCCAGCAGTTCCGCGCGGTTGGCCGGTGCCGGGCGGGCCTGGGGGCGGTTGCCGCTGGCCGCGACCATGGTGTCCAGTGCATCCCATTCGTCGGCCAATTCCGCCTGGCCAAACAGCGGCGCCGTGACGCCTGGGGGGTATGGCGCAATGGCCGTCTGCCCCAGCGTAGAGAGCGGTGCGGGTTCTTGAGTTTGCACGGCTGGCGTTTGTGCGTTACCGTCTGCCATCAGGGTGGGCAGCGCCGCAATGTCGTAAGCCAGCGGGGTTTGGTCGGTCGAGCGGTTGGTCAGACCCATGCCGCCGTGTGCGGTGCGAAACGCGTGCAGTGCCTCGATCTGACCTTGCAGTTGCGACATCACCGCCTGGGTGGCGCGAGCGGCTTCGGCAAAGCCGGTCTGTGCCTGTTCATTGCCGAGGAAAACATAGGCCGTATCGAGTTCCGCTGGCGCCGCATAAGGTTGCGGGAAAGCCTGCTGCAGCTCACCGGGCACGCGCATGACACGACCGATGAACTGCATCGCGAAGTCCTCGTCGTTGACTGGCTTGGTCGAAGCCAGCACGAAGGCGCGCGGCGCATCGAAGCCGGTGCCGGCCGACTGCTTGAAGATCAGCACTTCCTTGCTGGTGTCCACAGCGATCGCGGCCATCATCACCGGATCGGGTTCGGCAGACGAGTGAACGCCGATCGCATGGGCTGGTATGCCGAGCTCGCGCGTCAGGAAGTCATAGGCCTGCCGGATCGCTTCGTCGCCGTTGGCCACCTGGACCAGCATCAGCGGCACGGTGGACAGACCGCGCGCCCTGAGCAACTGGCCGACATGCTGGTTGCGGCGCCAGGCGCGGCGCAGCACGGTCAGCTTGAGGTCGGTGATGCCCTGCATCGAGTCGCGCAGGTCATAGACCACGGTTTCCAGCCAGGGCTTGTTGAGGCGTTCGGCCACCACGTCGGCGCGGCTGACGCTGAAGGACTTGAACGCGATGTTGCCGGCGCCGGCGATGAATTCATTGAGCCGGGCGTCCTTGGGGGTGGCACTGGCCATCAGCAGGTAGTCGGCCGCGATCCATTTGACGAACTGACCGAACTCGGTACCGTTATCGAGCGCGATATGCGCCTCGTCCACCACCAGGCCGATTTCAAGTCCGCGCGCGCGCGCCAGTTCGAGATAGGCGGCGATGCTGCGCCGGTCATCATCGGCCTTGTCGGTATAGCCGGCCTTACGCGACTTGGCGCTGGCCACGCCCTGCACGGTCGAGACCAGCACCAGGCTGGCTTCAGGCGCCTCGTTTTGCGCCAGCGCCAGCTGCTTGGCCACCAGCCCGGTGTCGCTGGCGTGGCTGTCGAGCGTGTCCACTGTCTGTGCGACCAGGTTGACGTAGGGCACGAACCACAGCCACAGCACGTCGGCACGTTCGCTGACCTGCTGCAGGATGCGCGTGAGCATGAAGGTCTTGCCCGATCCGGTCGGGCTGCGCAGCAGGCAGGGCGGACGCGGCTGCTCGGCCAGCGCCGCGCAGAGATTGCGGATGATCTCGGCCTGGAAGCGCTTGGGCGCATGGCCGCTGGTCTGGGGTGCCGTGATGGCGGCAATGGGGCGATCGATGCTCATGGGGCGCTGCTGGCGGTGGAGGGTGATGGCGTCGCGGAGCGGCGAGCACGGCGGCTTTGCTGGCCTTGTAGCAGTGCTTGTCCCAGCGACAGGCTTTCGACCGTGCGGCCCAGGGCCTCGAAATGCTCCAGCACGGTGGCCGGACGGGGTGAATAGACGCGCAAATGCCGCGTCGGCAAGGCCGCCAGCGCGTCGAGCGTGGCGCGGTTCAGGCGGTGGCAGAGCATGGCGAGCGAGCCGTCGACCGGGTTCTGCGCCAGCACCTGCACGCCCTGGTCAGCGGCTGGCACGGGGCGCGCCACCTGGCCGAGCCGCAGCGTGAGCAGCTGGAAGGCCTGGGCGCTGTCGGCGTCGAAGCTCGCGTCGCCGGGCGCGTGCTTGTCGAGCTGCAGGTAGGCAAAGCTGGCACCGTAGCCCTGGCTGGCGATGACGCGGCGCAGGCGCTCGGCACAGACGTCGTGGCAGAGGTTCTTGTCGGGCTCCTTGGCGGTGGCCTCGGTGCTGCTGCACAGGATGAAGCGGCGCTGGCCGCCGTCCTGTGCGTTGAGCGCGAGCACGGCGTGGCCGGTGGTGCCGCTGCCGGCGAAGAAGTCGAGCACGGTGTCGCCAGGGCGGGTCGCCTGCTGCAGCAGGCCCTGGATCAGCGACAGCGGCTTGGGATAGGGGAAAGCCTTGCTGCCCAGGATGCTCTTGACCTCGTCGGTCGCCACGCCGCCACGGCTGCTGCGTAACATCTCGGGCGCCTGCAGATCGTCTTCATCGAGGCCGCTGTCTTCGTTGACGCCACCAATCCAGCTGCTCAAGGGAGCCAGGCGCTCGCCCTCGGGCTTGGCGGTCCAGTGTTCCTTGCGCGAGGGTCGGCCTGGGGCAATCGGCTTGCCGATCCAGAACGCGAGGTCCGGCAGACCTTCGCGCAGCAGGGGCGTTTTTTTCTTGGGCAGCATGGGTCCCGTGCCGGCACGAATCGCCGCCAGCAGGGCATCTAGGCTGGCGAACCGCATCACCTCCGACGGCTTGCAAGCCGGAAAGTAGATCAGTTTCTTGCTGATCAATTGCTCGATGGTGTCGCTGCGCAAGGCGGCGAGCGCGGCCGCAATCGCGGCTTCATCGCCGTTCAGGCGCTGGCGAATTTCCTTTTCCGATGCAAAACGCCAGACGCTGTCCGGGTCGCAGGGATACCAGTAGCCGGTCTCGGGATCCTGGATTGGATAGTAAGTGTTGGGGCGTTCAGTGAGGGTTTTGTTTGTGGTCAGCGGTTGAGGCGACCATTCGCCGCGCGGGTCCTTGTCGGGGTTGCGGAACTTGGATTTGTCGGTGGCGCGACCGTTGAACTGGAAACCCGCATTGGCATAGACCAGCACATGCTCATGCACATGGCTCAAGCGCTGGCCGAGGTCGTTGCCGGTGTCCTTGGTGCGCCAGACCAGGCTGCCGAGTCGCCGTCCCGGAAACACCTCGTCCAGCAGCAGTTCGAGTCGGGCGCGGTTCTCGTCGTTGATACTGACCAGGATCGCGCCGTCGGGCGCCAGCAGGTCGCGCGCCAGCGTCAGGCGGCGGTACAGGAATTCCAGCCACTGGCTGTGGCGCCAGCGGTCGTTGGCGCCGACATAGCGGTCGTTGTAGACCCAGTCCTTGTTGCCGGTGTTGTACGGTGGGTCGATGTAGATGACGCGGATCTTGCCCGCGTGCGTGCTCCTGAGCAGGCGCAGGCTGTCGAAGTTGTCGCCCTCGATCACGAGGTTGGCGCTGCCGCTGGCGGCATCGAGCGCGTGCGACCACTCGGGCCGCAGCCGGGGCAGCACGATGTCGGCGTTGAGCGCCTGGTCGCGCTCGATGGCGTCGGCCTCCCAGTGCAGGCCGAGCTTTCTTTCGGCCCGCATTTCGGCTACCAGGCGGCGAAGCTGGGCAGCGGTCAACTGGTCGAGGTTTTGAGAGGGCGAGTTCGGGTAAGTGGTCATGGATTGGGCGGCGGGACGCTAGTGGCGTCTTGCGGGGCGTTTCAGGCGTGCAGCACGGGCTGGTAGGCCAGTCCCAGCTCGAGCGCCAGGGTCTGCAGTCGTTTGTCCATCGTCCAGAGCTGGGTTCGCGCACCCAGCAGGGCGGATGCCAGCAGACTCATGTCCACGAAGCCGCAACCGCGTCCATGCAGGCTGCGCTGCTCAATCAGCGCCAGCACCTCCTGGGTTGTGGCGACCGGAACGGATTCGAGTTCATGCAGCAACTCAATGACGGACTGGCGCCTAGGTGGCGTGCCGCAAGCAACTTCCACCACCACATAGGGATGGCAGACGACCAGGCCCGCTTCCAGCAAGGCCACCAGACGGTCGTTGCGTTGCTTGAAGTGACCGACCCAAACCGAAGTGTCGACCAGTACGTTCACGGCTGGGTCGTTTCTTCACGCCGGCGTGCGACCAGTTCGATCTCGGGTGCCTGGCCGCCCAGGGCCGCCAGGCGTCGGGCGGTTTGTTGCTGGATGAAGGCCTTGACGCATTCGCGGATCAGCTCCGACTTTTCCATCTGGGGCTGTGCCAGCGACATCGCCTTGGCAAAGAGCTGGTCATCGATCGTCAGTGTGGTTCGCACGGGGATTCCTTGATGTCGATACAAGCATCATTTTGCATCAAAACCTCTGATCAGGCTGATGCGAGCGGCTGCCCCAGCGATCTCAGGATGTCGCGCACCAGCTGGGCGCGATCCTTCGGTTCAGGCAGGGCACGCTCGATGCGCAGCTTGTCGTTGCCCGCGAGCTTGACCTGGCGGTTCTTCTGCACCAGCTCGATGATCTTCATCGGGTCGATCGGCGGATTGGGGCGGAAGGTGATCAGGATCACGCCCGGCGTCGCGTCGACCTTCTGCACGCCATAGGGGGCGGAGAGCACGCGCAGCCGGTGCACGTCGATCAGCGTCTGCGCCTGGGGCGGCAGCTTGCCGAAGCGGTCGACGATCTCCTCCAGCAGGCGGTCGATCTGGTCGGCTATTTTCGCGGTCGCGAGCTTCTTGTAGAAAGACAGGCGCAGGTGCACGTCGCCGCAGTAGTCGTCGGGCAAGAGCGCCGGAGCGTGCAGGTTGATGTCGGTCGTGACGTTGAGCGGATTGAGCAGGTCCGGTTCGCGCCCGGCCTTGAGCGACGCCACGGCCTCGGACAGCATCTCGTTGTAGAGCTGGAAGCCGACCTCCATGATGTTGCCGCTCTGGCTCTCGCCCAGCACCTCGCCGGCGCCGCGGATCTCGAGGTCGTGCATCGCGAGGTAGAAGCCGCTGCCGAGCTCCTCCATCTGCTGGATCGCATCGAGGCGCTGCTGCGCCTGCCTGGTCAGGCCCTCGAGGTCGGGCACCAGCAGGTAGGCGTAGGCCTGGTGATGGCTGCGCCCGACCCGGCCGCGCAACTGGTGCAGCTGCGCCAGGCCGAACTTGTCGGCGCGCGCCATGATGATGGTGTTGGCGGTCGGCACGTCGATGCCGGTCTCGATGATGGTCGAGCACAGCAGCAGGTTGAACCGCTGGGCCACGAAGTCGCGCATCACGCGCTCGAGCTCGCGCTCGGGCATCTGGCCATGCGCGATCGCGATGCGGGCCTCGGGCAGGATTTCCTCGAGCTTTTGCTTGCGGTTCTCGATCGTCTCGACTTCGTTGTGCAGGAAGTAGACCTGGCCGCCACGCTTCAATTCGCGCAGCACCGCCTCGCGGATCACGCCCTGGTTCTCGCTGCGCACGAAGGTCTTGATCGCCAGGCGACGCTGGGGCGCGGTCGCGATCACGCTCAGGTCGCGCAGGCCTTCCAGCGCCATGCCGAGCGTGCGCGGGATCGGCGTCGCGGTCAGCGTCAGCACGTCGACCTCGGCGCGCAGCGCCTTCATCGCCTCCTTGTGGCGCACGCCGAAGCGGTGTTCCTCGTCGATGATCAGCAGGCCCAGGTTCTTGAACTGGGTCTTCTCGGAGAGCAGCTTGTGGGTGCCGACCACGATGTCGACCGTGCCGTCGGCCACGCCCTTCAAGGCCGCGTTGATCTCCTTGGTGGTGCGGAAGCGGCTCATCTCGGCGATCCTGACCGGCCACTTGGCGAAGCGGTCGACCAGGGTCTGGTAATGCTGCTCGGCCAGCAGCGTGGTCGGCGCCAGGAAGGCGACCTGCTTGCCGCCGGTGACCGCGACGAAGGCCGCGCGCAGCGCGACCTCGGTCTTGCCGAAGCCGACGTCGCCGCAGACGAGGCGGTCCATCGGCTGCGGGCTGACCATGTCGTTGATCACGGCGGTGATGGCGGCATGCTGGTCGGCGGTCTCCTCGAAGCCGAAGTCGTTGGCGAAGGTCTCGTAGTCGTGCGCGCTGAAGCGGAAGGCATGGCCCTCGCGCGCGGCGCGGCGGGCGTAGATGTTGAGCAGCTCGGCGGCGGCGTCACGCACCTGCTCGGCCGCGCGGCGCCTGGCCTTTTCCCACTGGCCCGAGCCGAGCCTGTGCAGCGGTGCCTCGTCGGCCGAGACGCCGGTGTAGCGGCTGATCAGCTGCAGCTGGCTGACCGGCACGTAGAGCACCGCGTCGTTGGCGTACTCGAGGTGCAGGAACTCCTGCAGCGCGGGCGAGCCGTCGGCGTTCTTCTCGCCCAGGTCCATGTGGACCAGGCCGCGGTAGCGCCCGATGCCGTGCGCGCTGTGCACCACCGGGTCGCCGACGTTGAGCTCGGACAGGTCCTTGATCAGCGCATCGACGTCGCTGACCTGCTCCTGCTTGCGCCGGCGCCGCGTGGTCGGGCCGGCGGCGAACAGCTCGGTCTCGGTGACGAAGTCGATGCCGCCCTCGACCCAGGCGAAGCCGCTGGCCAGCGCCGCAGTGGCGATGCCGACCTTCTCGGCGCTGGCCTCGAACTCGGCCAGCGAGTCGAAGGCCACCGGCTCCACGCCGCTGGCGCGCAGGAAGTCGAGCAGGCTGCTCTGCCGGCCCTCGCTCTCGGCCAGCAGCAGCACGCGGTCAGAAGTCGAGCGGATATGCGCCTGCAGCTTGGCCAGCGGGTCGTCGGCGCCGCGCTGCGCGGCCAGATCCGGCAGGGGCTGGAACCAGGCGTGCTCGACATCCTGCACGCCCGGGCGCAGCGCAAGCTGACTGTGCGGCTTGGCGACCGCGTAGAAGGCTTCAGCGTCGAGGAACAGTGTCTCGGGCGGCAGCGCTGGGCGCTCCAGGTCGCCCTGCACCAGACGGTAGCGTTCGCGCGTGTCCTGCCAGAAGCGCTGGAACGCGGGCTCCAGCTCGCCGTGCAGCACCAGCGTGGCGTCGGCGCCGAGGTAGTCGAACACGGTCGCGGTCTGCTCGAAGAACAGCGGCAGGTAGTACTCGATGCCGGCGGTCGCCACGCCGTTGCCGATGTCCTTGTAGATCCGGCTGCGGGTCGGGTCGCCTTCGAGCAGCTCGCGCCAGCGGGTGCGGAAGCGCGCGCGCGCCGCCTCGTCCATCGGGAACTCGCGCCCGGGCAGCAGCCGCACCTCATCGACCGCGTGCAGGCTGCGCTGGCTTTCGGGGTCGAAGGTGCGGATCGAGTCGATCTCGTCGTCGAACAGATCGACGCGGTACGGCACTTCGGAACCCATCGGAAACAGGTCGATCAGGCCGCCGCGCACCGCGTATTCGCCCGGGCTGACCACCTGGGTCACGTGCTGGTAGCCTGCCAGCGTCAGCTGCACCTTGAGCTTGGTCTCGTCGAGCTTCTGCTTGACGCGGAACTCGAAGGTGTAGCCGGCCAGGAAGGCGGGCGGCGCCAGCCGGTACAGCGCAGTCGTCGCCGGCACGATCACGACGTCGGCGCCTTGTTCCTGGTCGCGCTGCTGGATGCGCCACAGCGTGGCCAGGCGCTCGCTGATCAGGTCCTGGTGCGGCGAGAAGCTGTCGTAGGGCAGCGTCTCCCAGTCGGGAAACAGCGCGCAGCGCAGGGTGGGCGCGAAGAAGGGCAGCTCGTCGAGCAGGCGCTGCGCGTCGTTGGCGTCGGCCGTGACGATGGCAACCGGACGGGCGGCGGCCTTTTCGCGCAGGCCGAGCCGGGCCAGCAGCAGCGCGTCGGCCGAGCCAACGGGGCGCGGCAGGCCGTAACGCTTGCCGGGAGTGAGTTTGGGCAGTTCCATGCGGGTCCGGGGGCGGCAAATGGCAAAACCCCGCTCCGCTATTCGGGCAGGGTGCAAGCGGCTGATTTTAGAATCCTCCTCCACATGTCGCACGCATCACCTTCCGATTCCCCGCCGCGCTGTCACGCGCTGATCCCCTGCGCCGGCTCGGGCAGCCGCTCGGGTCGCGCCGGCCCCAAGCAGTACGAGCTGCTGGCCGGTCGCCGCCTGGTCGAGCACACGCTCGACGCCTTCCTGGCCGTGCCGCAGCTCGCCAGCGTCCTGCTGGTGCTCGCACCCGACGATGACAGCCGCTTTCCGTCCGATCCCCGGCTGCAGGTGTTGCGCGTCGGGGGCGCCAGCCGCGCGGCCAGCGTGCACAACGGCTTGCGGGCCTTGCTGGCTGCAGGCGTGCCGGAATCGGACTGGGTGCTGGTGCATGACGCCGCGCGCTGCCTGCTGACGCCGCAGCAGGTCGTGGCGCTGATCGAGGCCTGTGAGGCGGATGAGGTCGGCGGCCTGCTGGCGCTGGCGCTGCCCGACACGCTGAAAACCGCAGTACCGGCTGCGGGTGGCCCGCGCGCGGCCGCGACGCTGGCGCGCGACGACAAATGGCTGGCGCAGACACCGCAGATGTTCCGCCTCGGCGCGCTAGAGCGCGCGCTGGCGGCTGCCGAAGCCGGTGGCTACGCCGGCATCACCGACGAGGCCAGCGCGATCGAGGCCCAGGGAGCCCGCCCCTTGCTGGTGCGTGGCAGCGCGCAGAATTTCAAGGTCACCTACCCGGAAGACTTCGCGCTGGCCGAGGCCTTGCTGCGCCTGCGCGCGCAGTCCGGCCAAGACCGGGCGCCCTCGGCCGACATGTCCCAAGCAAAGGAGAACCGACCATGACCAGCACCCCGTCCCGTCTGCCCCCCCTTCGCATCGGCGAAGGCTGGGATGTCCACGCCCTGGTCGAGGGCCGGCCGCTGATCCTCGGCGGCATCGAGATTCCCTACGAGAAAGGCCTGCTCGGCCATTCCGATGCCGACGCGCTGCTGCACGCGATCACCGACGCGCTGCTCGGCGCCGCCGGCCTGGGCGACATCGGCACGCATTTCCCGGACAACGATCCGGCTTTCAAGGGCGCGGATTCCTTCGTCCTGCTGCAGCGCGCGGTCGAGGCGGTCGCCAGCAGTGGCTACCAGGTCGTCAACGTCGACTGCACCGTGGTCGCGCAGGCGCCCAAGCTCGCGCCCTACAAGGCAGCCATGCGGCAGCGCATCGCACAGGGGCTCGGCGTCGAGGTCACGCAGGTCAACGTCAAGGCCAAGACCGCCGAGAAGATGGGGCCGGTCGGCGAGGGTCGCAGCATCGAGGCGCGCGCCGTCGCCTTGCTCGCGCGCTGAGCCTTCAGCCGCGCTGCAGCACCAGCTCGGCGACCAGGCCGCCTTGCGGGTGGTTGCGCAGCATGAGCTGGCCGCCCATGCGCGCCACCGCCTTGTTGACGATCGACAGGCCCAGGCCCGAGCCGCTGGCGGTGGTGCGCGCGGCATCGCCGCGGAAGAAGGGCTGGATCAGGCGCGGCAGCTGTTCGGCCGGTACGCCGGGGCCATGGTCGCGCAGCGTCACGATCACCCTCTGCGCCTGGACCTCGGCGGTCAAGTCGACCCGGGCCACTCCGTCGTCGCGCGCATAGCGCAGCGCGTTCTCCAGCAGGTTGGTGAAGACGCGTCGCAGCTCGACCGCATCCCCGAGCACCGCGATGCCCGGCGCCATGCTGACGCTGGCCTGCAACAGGCTCCTGGAGCCGCAGGCGCGCACCGCCTCGTGGATGCAGTCGTCCAGGTCGATGCGCTCGCGCTGCACCGGCAGCGGGCGCGCATAGTCCATGAACTTGTTGATGGTGGCATCGACCTGCTCGATGTCATCGATCATGTTGGCGCGTGCGGTTTCGTCGGCGACGCTGAGCTCGACTTCCAGCCGCAGCCGCGCCAGCGGCGTGCGCAGGTCGTGCGAGATGCCGGCGAGCATCAGCACCCGGTCCTGTTCGGCCTGGCCGAGCTGGCGCGCCATGCGGTTGAAGCCGATGTTGACCTCGCGGATCTCGTACGTGGTGACGCTCTCGTCGAGGCGCACCGAATCGAAATTCCCTTCCCGCACCTGCGTCGCCGCCGTCTGCAGCCTCTTCAGCGGCAGGTTGACCAGGCGCGCGAGCAGCGCCGCGCCCAGCAGCGACAGCGCCGCCGCGATGCCCAGCCAGACCAGCCAGGTGCTGCGCTCGACCGCGCCGACGCGCTTGGGGTCGGTCAGCAGCCAGAACTGCTCGCGCCCGATCCGGAAGCCCACCCACAGCCCCTCGCGGCCGTTGACCTGGCGCGCCACCAGCGTGCCCTTGCCCAGCAGCTGCGTCAGCTCGGCGCTGATCTGGCGCCCGAAGGCGTTCTGGTCATAGGGCTGGTAGCTGTCGCCCGCTTCGCGCGCCGAGATCTGCACCTCCTCCTCGTCGAGCCAGGTCTTGATCAGTGCGACGCGCGAGGCCGCGTTGGCATGGCGCAGCGCGGCACGGCTCAGGTTGACGAGCGATGCGACCTGGCGCGCGCTCTGCAGCGCGCGCGGCTCGAACTCGAGCGCGCGGTAGCTCTGCAGCCAGGCCAGCATGCAGCCGAGCAGGATCAGCGCCAGCGCCAACCAGTTGCGCCAGAACAGGCTGATGCCCGGCCAGCCCGGCTGCAGCCGCCGCCAGGCGGCCCGCAGTCGCCAGCGCCTCAAGCCGATTTCCCGTCCGGCACGAAGACATAGCCCACGCCCCAGACGGTCTGGATGTAGCGCGGTGCGGTCGGGTCCTCCTCGATCAGCTTGCGCAGGCGCGAGACCTGCACGTCGAGGCTGCGGTCGAAGGGCTCGAACTCGCGTCCGCGCGCGAGCTGCGCGAGCTTGTCGCGCGACAGCGGCTGGCGCGGATGGCGCACCAGTGCCTTGAGCATGGCGAACTCGCCGGTCGTCAGCGAGAGATCGGTCTCGTGCTTGCGCAGCGTGCGCTGGCCGAGGTCGAGCGTGTAGGGGCCGAAGCGCACCACCTCGTCCTCGCTCGATGGCGCTCCCGGCACCTCGGGTGGCGGTCGCCGCCGCAGCACCGCGTGGATGCGCGCGAGCAGCTCGCGCGGGTTGAACGGCTTGCCGAGGTAGTCGTCGGCGCCGACCTCCAGCCCGACGATGCGGTCGATGTCCTCGCTCTTGGCCGTCAGCATGATGATCGGCGTGCGGTCCTTGGCTTCGCGCAGCCGGCGGCAGATGCTCAGCCCGTCCTCGCCCGGCAGCATCAGGTCGAGCACGATCAGATCGACCGTCTCGCGCAGCAGCAGGCGGTTGAGGCCGCGCCCGTCCTCGGCCAGCAGGACTTCCAGGCCTTCCTGGGTCAGGTAGCGCTTGAGCAGGTCGCGGATGCGGGCGTCATCGTCCACGACCAGGATGCGGTCTGGGCGCTGCGGTGCGTTCGGCATGGGTGATTTCCAGAGACTGACTAGACCCCCTGATTTTGACAGCAGCGCCGCCTTTGCGGAAGCGACTTATTGCGCCGTCCAGCCGCCGTCCATGTTCCAGGCCACGCCACGCACGTTGTTGGCCGCCGCCGAGCAGAAGAAGACCGCCAGCTCGCCGAGTTCCTCCGGCGTGGTGAACTGCATCGAAGGCTCCTTCTCGCCCAGCAGCTGGCGAGTGGCCTCCTCGACACTGATTCCCAGTGCGGCAGCCTTGTCATCGACCTGCTTCTGCACCAGCGGCGTCAGCACCCAGCCCGGGCAGATCGCGTTGCAGGTCACGCCGCTGGTCGCGTTTTCGAGCGCGGTCACCTTGGTCAGGCCGACGACGCCATGCTTGGCCGCGACATACGCCGCCTTGCCCGCCGAGGCGACCAGGCCGTGCACCGAGGCGACGTTGATGATGCGGCCCCAGTTGGCCTCCCGCATCGCCGGCAGCGCCAGGCGCGTGGTGTGGAAGGCGCTGCTGAGGTTGATCGCCATGATGGCGTCCCAGCGCTCGACCGGGAACTCATCGACCCGGGCCACATGCTGGATGCCGGCGTTGTTGACCAGGATATCGACGCGGCCGAACTCGGCGGCTGCCGCGCTCATCATGGCCTCGATCTCGGCCGGCCGGCTCATGTCGGCGCCGTGGTAGCTGACGCGGGTGCCGAAGGCGGCGACCTCGGCGCGCGCGCCTTCGACGTTGCCAAAGCCGTTGAGCATGATATTGGCGCCCTGTCGTGCCAGCGCCTTGGCGATGCCCAATCCGATGCCGCTGGTCGATCCGGTGACGAGGGCGGTCTTGTTCTTCAGCATATGTCTCTCCGTGAAGTGGGGTTGGAAGCGGGATGCCAGCCGATTTTTCGCTGATTCCTGACATCCCCTGACGATTATCTGACCCAGATTGACGCTACGATGACTGGGGAGGCAGTCGCAATGAAACCACAACTCAACTTTCTGGAAGTCACCGGCGCCAAGGGCATCTCGTCCCCGCGCCGTATCGCCTGGTGGGACTGGAACGCCACCGGCCGCGAGCATCCCGACCATGTCGTGGTCTGCGTGCATGGCCTGAGCCGGCAGGCGCGCGATTTCGACGCGCTCGCGCAGGCGCTCGCGCCGCACGCGCGCGTCGTCTGCGTCGATGTCGCCGGCCGTGGCCAGAGCGACTGGCTGGCCGATGCCATGGACTACCAGATTCCGACCTACGTGGCCGATCTGGCTGCGCTCCTTGAGCACCTGCGCGCGGGCCACCGCAACGCCACCGGCCGTGACGCCGGCCTGGCGCTGGACTGGGTTGGCACCAGCATGGGCGGACTGATCGGCATGGCGCTGGCGGCGCAGCCGCAGTCCGTGCGCCGCCTCGTGCTCAACGACGTCGGCCCCGACATCGGGCTCGCCTCGCTGCGGCGCATCGCGACCTACCTCGGCAAGCATGCGGAGTTTCCGTCGGAGACCGCTGCCTTGCAGGTGCTGCAGGAGATCTGCGCGGCCTTCGGCCCCCACAGCCCCGAGCAGTGGCTGGCGCTGTCGCGCCCGATGCTGCGCCAATCGCCCGGCGGCTGGACGCTGCACTACGATCCCGCCATCGCTGACGCCTTCGGCCAGATGCTGGCCGCTGCCGAGCAGGCCGCGATCCAGCCGCCGGCCGAGTCGCCCCTGTGGACCTTGTACGACTGCATCGAGTCCTCCTGCCTGCTGCTGCGCGGCGCCGAGTCCGACCTGCTCACGCGCGCGACCGCGCAAGCGATGTCCGAGCGCGGTCCCCGGGCGCGCTGCGTCGAATTCGCCGGCGTGGGCCATGCCCCCAGCCTGGTCCAGCCCGACCAGATCGCCGTCGTCAAGGATTTCCTGCTCTCTCAATGACCCCCAACGACTCCCTTTCCGGCAGTACGGCGATCGCGGCCGCGCTGGCCGGTGTGGCTCCGGCCGACAGCCAGGCGCTGTCGCGCGCGCGCGCCTTTGCCGAGCCGCTGCTGGCTTCCAGCACGCTCGACACTGGCGAGAACACGCTCGCGCATGCCGATGCCATGGTCGGCATCCTGGCCATGATGGGCGGGCCGGTCGAGATGCAGGCCGCCGCCTACCTGGTCTATGCCTGCGAATACCTGCAGCGCCCGCACGAGCTCATCGCCAAGGCCTTCGGTGACAGCTATGCGCATGTCGCGGTCGAGACGCACAAGCTGCTGCAATTGCAGCGCCAGGCACGCCGCAAGGCCGCGCAGGTCAGGCTCGAGCGCGCGGTCGCGCAGCTGCACAACGGCTTTGCCACCAGCTCGGCCAAGGCGCAGCCCTCCGAGCTCGATGCCAGCCAGACCGAGAACGTGCGCAAGATGCTGCTGGCCTTCTCGCGCGACCTGCGCGTGGTCATGCTGCGGCTGGCCTCGCGCCTGCAGACGCTGCGCCATCACGCTGCGGCCAAGAAGCTGCCCGATCCGGCGCTCGCCAGGGAAGCGCTGCATGTCTTCGCGCCGCTGGCCAACCGGCTCGGCATCTGGCAGATCAAGTGGGAGATGGAGGACCTGTCGTTCCGCTTCCTCGAACCCGACACCTACAAGCAGATCGCGCGTCTGCTCGACGAGAAGCGCGTCGAGCGCGAGAGCCATGTCGAGCAGGTCAGGAGCGAGCTGGCAGCCGCGCTGCTGGCTCAGGGCGTCAAGGCCTCGGTGCAGGGCCGGCCCAAGCATATCTACAGCATCATCAAGAAGATGCGTGGCAAGTCGCTCGACTTCGAGCGCGTCTTCGACATCCGCGCGCTGCGCGTCGTCGTGCCCAGCGTCGATGACTGCTACGCGGTGCTGGCCTGGGTCAACTCGCATTTCAGCCCGCTGTCCGAGGAGTTCGACGACTACATCGCCAAGCCCAAGCCCAACGGCTACCAGTCGCTGCACACCGTGGTGCGCGACGCGCAGGGCCGCGCTTTCGAGATCCAGATCCGCACCCAGGCCATGCACGAGCACGCCGAGCACGGCGTAGCGGCGCACTGGGCCTACAAGGAGGCTGGCTCCAAGGGCTACGCGGGCGTCTCGGCCAGCTCGGAATACGACGCCAAGATCGCCGTGCTGCGCCAGCTGCTGGCCTGGCAGAGCGACTTGAGCGGCGCGGCCAACCAGCTCTTCGACGACTGCATCTACGTGCTGACGCCGCAGGCCGCCATCGTCGAGCTGCCGCAAGGTGCGACCCCGGTCGATTTCGCCTACACGGTGCACACCACGCTGGGTCACCGCTGCCGCGGTGCGCGCGTCGATGGCGCCATGGTCACGCTCAACACGCCGCTGCGCAGCGGCCAGACGGTCGAGATCGTCGCCGCAAAGGAAGGCGGTCCGTCGCGCGACTGGCTCAATCCCGAGCTCGGCTACCTGGTCAGCCACCGCGCCAAGAGCAAGGTGCGCGCCTGGTTCAATGCGCTGGCGGCCGAGGACAACGCCGCGCGCGGCCGCGACGCCATCGAGCGCCTGCTGCAGCGCGAGGGCAGGACGGCGCTGCGCCACGAGGAGCTCGCCAGCACGCTGGGCTTCGACTCGCCGCAGGCGCTGTTCGAGTCGGTCGGCAAGGAGGAGACCTCGCTGCGCCAGGTCGAGCAGCAGCTCAAGCCGCCCGAAGCCGCGCCACCGCCCGACGAGCTCTTCATCCGCCGCGCGCGCGCCTCGGACAAGTCCTCATCGGGCGGTGTGCTCGTCGTCGGCATCGATTCGCTGCTGACGCAGCTGGCGCGCTGCTGCAAGCCGGCGCCGCCCGACGAGATCCGCGGCTACGTCACGCGCGGCAAGGGCGTGAGCATCCACCGCAGCGACTGCGCCGACTTCCGCCATCTGGCGCGCCAGCATCCCGACCGCGTCATCGACGTGCAGTGGAGCGCCAAGACCAAGGGCACCGAGTCGGCAGTCTATCCGGTCGATGTCGCGGTCGAGGCGCAGGACCGCCAGGGCCTGCTGCGCGACATCTCGGACGCCTTCTCGCGCGAGAAGATCAACGTCATCGGCGTGCAGACGCAGACCGTCAGGGGAGTGGCCTGGATGACCTTCACCGTCGAGGTGCCCGACGCGATGCGCGTGGCGCG
>JACCEE011809068.1_pt1 | contig 20513 bp, 10 predicted proteins | sample 7449931 | NCBI WGS metagenome assembly JACCEE01 (sample SAMN15323457, study PRJNA562643) | freshwater metagenome | isolation source: river surface water | place: USA:Blue River Watershed | collected 2017-08-19 | reverse complement strand
GGCTTTACGCGTATTCCCTCGCCGTAACCGACTACGCCGGGAAAACGGCGACGGCGACTGGTAGCGTTCGCATTGACACGATAGCGCCGACGGTTACCGTTACGGCGCCTGTCCCCGGCGAGGCGACGAGCGCGTCGGCGTATACGCTTGCCGGAACGGCGAGCGATCTCGGCTCCGGCGTGGATCCCGCGACGCTGACCTGGGAACTCAACGGTTCGGCGCCCGCGGCGGTAACGCTCGCCGGCGCGAGTTGGACCGTGCCCTCGGTGGCGCTCGGCTCCGAGGGTGCGAAGACCCTTACGATACGCGGCTCCGACAAACTCGGGAACTCGATCGCGCCGGTTACGGTCGTTTTCTATTACGACCTCGCGCGACCCGTCCTCGACGAAACGGCGATCGGCATTTCGACGAAGGTGACGAACGCGGGTTTCACCGTCGGAGGCACGGTTCTTGACTCCAATCGCATGGCCTCGATTTCGATCCTCGCGACGAGAAACGGCGTTCCGGCCGGCGACTTTAGCAAGGAATGGACGATAGCGAGAACGGGATCGAACGTTTCGGAAAACTGGTCCCAGGGGATCGCCCTTGCCGACCTTCTGTACCTCGCGACGAGCGACGGTTCCTATACCATCACGATCGTGGCGACCGACGAGGCGGCAAAGACCCAAACGGCGCAAAGATCCGTCATCGTCGACACGAACGCGCCGACGATAGTCGTGACGACCGATTTGACGGGATGGAAGGGGTCTCCCTCGCTCGCGGTCGCCGGAAACGCGGCGGATATCGGCGGTTCGGGAGTCGCGCTCGTCGAGTACTCTACCGACGGAGTCGCGTGGAATTCGCTTTCGGGCACGACTTCGTGGGGCGGGTACGTTCAGCTTTTGGATGGAACGAACTCCCTAAGGTTCCGGGCCGTGGACAACGCGGGCAACGCGCTTTCGTTGGCCCCTCAGGACGTTAACGCCGACCTAAGTTTGCCGCTGGTTTCGGTAACGGCCCCGAGCGGCCTATCGCGGATAAACGGGGCATCGTCCCTCCCGGTCGTTCTTTCCTCATCGGACGCGCGAAGCGGAGTGGCTTCCGTGACGATCACGAAAATCGGCGCGGTCGACATAGTGGACGTCGCCGCGACCCTGACGGCGGGCGACGCTTCGTCCGGAACATGGAGCGCGACGATTCCCTCGGATCGTTTCGCGGGTCTTACGAATGGGCAGCAATACAGCGTGCAGATAGACGCGGTGGATGGCGTCGGCAAGACCTCGTCCGCAAGCTTCCCGATATTGGTGGATACCCAGGCGCCGCAAGTGGCGTTCGCGGCACCGGCCAGCCTCGCGACGGTTAACAAGACGATCGAGATTAACGGCTCGGCGAGCGACGATCAATCCTTGGCGACGCTCGACGTCGCCCTCAAGCAGGGTACCGCGTCGGCGTGGACCGATCTCTCGCAGTCGGGCGGCTCGACGCCGTTTAGCTGGATCGTGACGGGATTCAATACCGACGACTACGATAACGATTCCTCGTGGGATAGCGATTCCGGAACGGCCGGCGTTCAGCTTACCTTCCGCGCCGTCGCCACCGACTCCGCGGGCAACGCCGCGCAGGTAACCCGCACGATAACGGTAGATCAGGACGCGGATAGGCCGACGGTCAAACTGTCAAACGTCAACGTCGACGGCTCCACGATCCTTAAGATGTCCAACGTCGTTATCGGCACGATACAGGACGACGACGGGATATCGCTGTTCGAGATAAGCGAGACCGGATCCTTCAGCGCGGGTACGGGCGACGATATCGCCGTCGACGGCGGGACCTGGACCTACGATTCGTCCGCGGGCGACGGGGCGAAGCGACTGTACTTCAGGGTAACGGACGGAAGCGGTACGGTATTCACGACCGATCTCGCGAATGAGCCGAAGGTGCAGTATGGCGCGTCCATCGTGTCGACGTTCATCGACTATCGCGTGGATACGGTAACTCCCGAACTGGGCTCGACGGTGCTCGCGGACAGAACCTCGGCGTTCGATTTCTCGGACGCGGTTACGCTGGTCAATAATATGGCGTTCGGCGGAAGCTCGCAGCATTTCGCCGTCGGCGTCACGGCGACCGACGCGAATGGCATCGCCTCGGTGAGGGTAACCGTGCCTGGCGCGGCGGCGAGCCCATATACGGCTACCGGAAGCTTCTCGAACGCGCCGATACTTGGCGCATTGGATATCAGAAAGGGCGGCCAGTACAAGATCGTAAGCGTCGGGACGACGGACTACACGACGTTCGGCGCGGCCTCGAGCGCCGTCGGCGTGGAGTTTACCGCGACTCGGGACGGCACCGGCGGGGATACCGGCACGGTGCGCGGCATGCTGTACGCCACGGCCGACATCGACGTTTCCTCGGCCCCGAGCGGCTACGCGCAGTTAACGGTGGAGGTTACCGACAGTTCCGGGCTCAAGGCGACGGCGACGCGCACGATCCTCGTGGACAACGACGCGCCCTCGGTGACCCATCAGTCCCCCACGCTTGGGTCAACCGTGAACGGCGAGATCGAGGTGAAGGGCCTGGCGGACGACGGTCTCGGCTCCGGGGTTAAATCGGTGCAGTACAAGATAGGATATAACCACGCTGCCGAAAGCTGGTTGCCCGTGACCGCGGGAACGCTTTCCTGGAGAATCGACTTTAAGGGCGCGAACAAGATCGATATCTACGCCGTGAGCGGCGAGGGAATCGAGGGCACGGGCGGCGACGCGGGCCTTTGGACCGTTCCCATACTGATGAGAATCGAGGACAACGCGGGTAACGTGACCATAACGGATCAGACGACGTATACCCTGAAGGTAGATCCCTCGGGCGATAAGCCTAAGGCGACGGTGGTGTATCCCGACCCGGCGGCGACCAACCGCGTGCTCGGGGGAATCATCCGCGTGTTCGGCAGCGCCGAGGACGACGACGCGGTCGCTTCCGTATGGATGAAGATCGACGTAAACAACGACGGTCTGTGCGACGCGCTGGACGACGATTACGGGGCCGCGATGACGGATTGGTATAACGGGGGCGAGGGTCAACTCGCGAGCGGTACCGTCAGCTGGAATCGCAGCATTAACGTCGACGGTGAGTTTAACCCCTCCGGTTTGCCCGAGAGCGCGATCGGCATCAAGAGCGGCATACGCTATAAGATCGTCACGCTCAACGGCACCGACTATACGAGCTTCGGCGCGGCGTCCAACGCGATTGGCGCCGAGTTTACCGCGACCCGCGACGGAACGGGATTTGACGGCGCGGGCACGGTCGAGGCCCTGATTAAGCGGATTCGCTTCTGGGTAAGGGCTCGCGATATTAACCTGCCGGCGATCGACGGTTCTTGGGTGGGACCGTACGTAATTGACGTCGACAAAAACGTGCCGAAGATCGGCTCGACCGCGGCGTTGACGCTGACTCAAGGGGCGACCGAGCGGTCCTACGTATCCGATATCTGGATTAAGGGCGATTGGACGCTCGGGGGGTCAGTCGAGGACGAGAGCGGGATCGCGGACATTCGAATAACCGGCGACATTACCGGAAGCCTCGCGGGGAACCCCACGTGGTTCGTTGAAGGCCCGGATATCGGGGGCGGCAAGCACAACTACACGCTCGCGATACCGTTGACGACCGCCGCGAATTCCACCGGCAATATCAATTTCTACGTTACGGCGTACGACAATAATACGCCTCAACTATCGAACCAAACGTCTATAAACGTGAATTACGACAACGAGGCCCCGACGCTCACGACTCTGCGAAGCGGCGGGGTTGACGTGTCCGTGGCGAATCCCGTCGTGCAGAGCAACAATACCTTCACGATGGAATCGACGGTCACCGAATCCGGCAGCGGATTCTCGCGCGTCGCGTTCTTCTTCGTGCGCGACGTCGATACGGACGACGCGTATTACGAGGCGAACGACCGCGTGTATAACCCGATGGAAGGGCGAACCGGCAACGCGAATAGAACCTACATGAACCTTCTCGCGCCGATAGACGGACTGCCGTACCTCAGCCTTCCGGCATCCACGAGGCCTAGCGAGTACTCGCTTGCCAACGCGTCGCTCCTAAATAATAAGAACGTGCGAAAGGGCGGGCTCGTCAGGATAGGCGGCATCGACCGGCTGATCACCGCGGTGAATTACGACAACGGCGGCGGGCAGGGCGTCATCGAGTGGGCGGATCCCGTGCCGATCGCCGTCACTCAGGCATACGCCGCGTACGCGCTCGTCGTCGATAACGTCAAGGTCGAGACTCCGGTTTGGTCCGGCGACACGCTCGTGTCGATCGTAAACGACGACGGCGACATGCTCATCGAGTCGGTCGAAAGGGCGGGCGGATTGTACTCCTGGACCGCGTCGGTCGATTCGCGCAACATTCCCGACGGCCCGATCGAGATCCACTACGTCGCTTACGACAAGGCGGGGAATTACGTCTCCGGCAAGGTCGATACCAGCGTGCAGAACAATAGGCCGATGCTCGCGTCCGTCACGCTCGGGACGGACCTTTCCGGCGACGGCGACACCGTCGACGCCGGGGAAACGCTGCCGGCGTTCAGCGCCCTTGACGGGCTCGGGAGCGAACAGGCAATCGTGACGATCGCGTCCTCGTCGTTCATGGCGAAGGGCCTCGTGACCGTAGACGCCGACATCGTGGGCGGCAACGGCGAGCTACGCTACGTATTTACGGTAGGCGCGAACGAGATTCATTCCCTTACGACGCTGCGGGCCGACGAGCTCTCTCCGATCGATACCATCACGGTCACGCAAGCGCAGCTCGAGGACCCGACGATCGGCGAGGGCGCGAAGAACCTCGTGTTCACGATCTGGGACTCCACGGAAGAGACGACGCCGGGCAGCACGAGTCAATTCGCCGTGCTGACGGTACCGCTTTCCGTCGACGTGGTCGACGGAGTGTCGCCGAGATCGGTCATCAAGCCGTTCCACTGGGCGAGCGCCTCGGATAATTCGCTGTACGGCTATTCGCGCGCCAACGGGCATATAGAGCTCACGGGCGTGACCGCCTACGGCGCCGACCCTGACGTCTCGGGTCAGATTTCGATTCGCGGCACCGCGTACGACGATCAGCGGTTGAGCGCCATCTGGCTGTATATCGACGGATTCGCCTTCACGGGTGCGCTCGCGACCAAGAACTCCTTCGACACGGACGCGGACGGCACGCCGGAGACTCTGTCGCGAACGTATGCCCAGGTCGCGGCATATGCCCCGGCGACCGGTCTTTGGGCGGCGTCGGATCAGTGGGCGGCGAACGGTTGGAAATTCACCGTCACCCCGGATTATCTCGACCAGAGCGGCCATAAAATCGACTGGCGGCTCGATTGGGATAGCTCGCGGGTTACCGGAATCGCCGCGCTCGACCGGAACGCGCGGGTGATCGCGGAGGACAAACGGACCGCGCCGAACGCCTCGAGCGAGGCCGCGAACCCGACGGGAGACATCGCGACGAACAACGTGCCGAGCTACCAGTTCGACGTCGTGCCCTATATCTCGAGCGTCGCTAACTCGACGGGCCAGACGACTGGGCTAACGGCGGACGTGCTTCGCGGCGCGACCGGCTCGCATTCGGTTGAACAGCACGCGAGCAACACGTTGAAGGTGTATGGCTTTAACCTGGGAAGCGCGACCTATCCGCCTACGTCTTACGTTTCTGCGTCGCAGATCAGCGCGCCGTCGGGAACGACGCCCGCGACGACCCTCGTGACGGCGAGCGAGCTTACTTTATCGAAGGCCGCCGCGAACCTTGGCCGATCCGGGTATCTCACCGTGTTCGTGAATGGGATCGCGAGCGTGAACAACCTCGACGATGACCTGGCGGCCTACAATGCCGAATACACGGCGTCTAACCCGCGTAGCTGGAAATGGACGGACACGCGGTACCTGTGGGTCTGGGCCAATACCCAACTTAACGCCGCCGCGTTCAACAACCAGACGTATTACTATCCTGATATGATGATGGACGCGGCGGCGCCGACCCAGCCGATTTTCTCCTACTCGAACGACAACAACGGGTATACCTTCCGCACTACGTCCGATACGACGACCGCGCAGCGCGCCGGTCTTTGGTACGAAAGGCAGACCGCGCTCGCCTACGCCGACGGTACGTATTGGATACTGTCCGCCGAAGACGCGTTCTCCGGTACGGATATCGGGTTCCTGCAGCTTAACCGCGACGCGAACGTCGCGGCGTCGACGGGGGCCGCCGGCGGCAGTCTTATCGAACTGATCGGCGAGGACTATGTATCGCGGCAACTGAACCGATTCCGGTACCCGAAGCTAATCGCCGAGACTAATGGCGCAAACGCCAATATTTACGTGGCGTACTACGACGACGAGTCGTCGCAGAAAAACCTGACGTATCTGTCGTTCATCGCGACCGGCGCGAACGCGACCAACATGACGCAGGCGACGAACGACAACACGCGATGCTCGGCCGCGTTCGTCATCCCGGGCACCGCGGGCGCGTCGAGCCAGTATTACGCCATGGCCAAGGTCGGCACGACGGGCGGAATCGCGGTCGCTTACTACGACGAGACGAACAGCGTGCTTAAGCTCGCCTGGTCGTCGGACGCCTATACGGTGGCGACGAACCTCACGAACGCCGGCGCTACGTGGGCCACGATAACGATAGACTCGAACCTCTTCTCCGGCAGCCATGTTTCGATGGTCGCCTCGGGCGGCAAACTGTTCCTCGCGTACTATGACACCGCGGAGGCAGACTTGAAGTTCGCGCGGCTTTCCTGGACGGGCAACGGGACGCCTCCCGCCGTTGACGGAATCGTGTACGTCGACAAGTACCTATCCGTCGGAAGCTGGACCAAGGTCGGCATGATCGACATGGACGCGGGCGGGGTTGGAACGGCTCAGCCCTACGTCGCGTATTATTCCGATTCCTATAACGGAACGAAGAAGCCGATCAGGCTCGCCTTCCCGCGCTTCGACGCTGCCGCGGGCAGTCTGCTTCACGGCGTGACGGGCGCGTCCGGCGAGGACGATACCTATTCGGGTGATTGGGAAGTGGTCGCCGTTCCGACGCTGACGACGCCGAAGGGCGGCATGGAGCAATTCAACCGCACGCAGCTCGCCTACGCGCTCGCCAATGGGTTGAATATGCCGATCGTTGGATGGTTGGGGGATAAGCTTGAATACGCGAGAATGCAACCGAATAACTGACCGTTAGAACCCCGTCCCGCCCGACTCGAGATACCCGCGAATGTCGCGGGCGAATCGGGCGATGTCTTCGGGGTCGGTAAAGGCCTCTCGCGCCACGTCGGAAACGGGACGGGCGCAGGAGGCCGCCCAAAGACGCGCGTCATAGGCCTGGGAGTCCCTGGTTTCCGCCGTGGAATTAACTGGCGCGAGACCCGTCGAGCGGGAGAGCGATCCCTGGATTACGGGAGAGACGAGCCGGGCGAGAAACGCCATCGCGGCCGTGTTTGGTTTTTGTCCCTTTGGGACGAAGGCCACGGTCGCCGGGACCGTGAGCTCCCTTGCCCGCTTGATTGTCCGCGTCGCGGGGAACGGAAGGCTCGCGTAGCGCGCCATGGTCTTGCTCGGCATCGTTCTGCGATCCGAGAGCGTCATGAACGCTATGTCGCAATCGCCTGAATCCAAAAAGGCTCGAACGTCCGAGTCCGCCATGCGAAACCACTCAGGGTGAATGATTCCCAGTTTCCTCCAGGCGACGAGTTCGTCGAGCGTCGCGCGTAGGGGCGCTGCGTCGAGAGCGGAAGCGAGGCTTTGTCCGCCGCGCAGCGCATCGACGATCCGGCCTCGCCCATCGGTTCCGTACTTTGCCTCCGCGAGCGCCGAGACGAGTAGGATGAGACTCTCGTCTTTACCCCCGGCGCAGACGATGGGCCAGTGCCCGGCGGAACGCCTTTGAGTCGCGATTTCGACGAGACGTTCAAGAGACGTCTCGCGCGAATCGCCGAGGGCGGGTAAAAGGGCGATCGAGCAGGTGAGCTCGAAATGGTCCAGCAATATCGGAATCGCGAAAGCCGCTACTTCCGTTTCGCCGTCGACTGTCCCGATCCGCCGTATGGAAGAAGGCATGAGTTCTCGGCTGTCCCCGAGGCTCGGCTCGTCCTGTTGCCATCGTAAAACGCGGCCCTCGGCCGCCGCGGAGGCGATATCGCCCGTAAAGACGAGCGCGCAGGCAGAAAGCGGTTTCCGCTGGGCTTCAAGCGGTTTGATCGGGTCCAGTAAGATCTGCCTAAACCCGCCCTTGATCCCGGCGCTTGGGTCTGCCGCCTGAGCCGCTATCTCGGCGACGAGCTCAGGTCTTAGGCGATAAAAGGCGATCGTCGGTTTGTTGAAGAACGCGAGCGCGAGGGCTACGGCTGTTACGACGATCGCGCATAGCGCGCCGGCTAGGATGGCTAATGGCAAAGGCATTCGTTTTCTCTTTTCCATATAAAGTAATTGTAACCCGCTCTTTCTTGTAACGCCATATCGCGTGGCTTACACTTACAGTGGCATGAAAAGAATCGCGCTGGGCCTTATGGCCTTCACGCTACTTTCACTGTCCGTCCTTCCCCTGGCGGCGCAGACTTCCGTACCCGGGGAAATTTCCTCGCGCGTGGACGCAGCCTTTGTGGATAAGTCCGCGCTTGGTTTGTCCGCGGTTCTGTCGACGTCCGTCGGCAAGCCCTGGTTCCCCAGACTTGAGGCCTATGCCATGAAGCGGGTTCGGCAAGCCGTGATAGAGAACGAACTCGAGTTCGCGAGGGACGCCGCGCGCGCCGTCATAGAGGCTAACCTCGACAACGCCGAGGCCGTGGAGTTGTACCAGTCCATCCAAGCCGCGATCGCGCGGAGGGATGAGGCGAATCGCCTTGCCGCGGAACGCGAGGCCCTTCTCGATTTTAGGCAAAAGCAAGCCGAGGAAAAGGCGCGGCAGGAAATCGCGAGGGATTATAAGACCGTCACGAATACCCTCTCCGGAAAAAAAGTGTATATCGAACAGAGCCTGAACGAGTCGTATCGCCCGCTGGATTGGGATATTAGCTTGGGGCTCGTCAACCTTGGCATGTTGCTCGACCGGGACGTCGAGGCGAAATACGGGCTATCGTTCGCCGCGAATTTCCTGTATCGGGGCGATTCAGTTTTCGGCGGCGCGGAGTTTGACGCCGGCGCGATGCTCGTCACCTTTACCGGATCGCAGACCACGAGTTGGACCTCCACGATCTCAGGCTTGGTGGGGCTCACCCGCCTCAATCGCTATCTCGTGGCGAGGGCGGGCTTTGCCCTGTTTGGCTATCGCTACGGGGCGGAAGGGCTTTCCCCGAGCCTATTCGCGTCGCCTTCCGTGGGGCTCGGCATGCGCGACGCGCGTTTTGGCGACCGGGTGCTCGTCTCGGCATGCGTCGACTATTACCCCGGACATCTATGGACTCCTGGCACTCTCGCGGCCGCCGGCGCAAAGGTCGAGGCCGCGTTAATAATCGCGGACATGGAGGACTTTGATATTCTGTTCCGCGCCGCCGTGCGCGACGCCGTCTTTTTGCGGGCCGGCGGGGCCCTTAACGACCTAAGAATCTCGTTTTCGATAGGGGTAGGTGATTATGAATAGGACAATGACCAAAATCACGTTGGCGATCCTCGCTCTCGCGCTTTTCTCGGCCGCCCCGACCTTCGCGGTCGACGAGCAGTTGGCGACTCGCTATCTGAACGCGGCAAACGACCAGTATTCCTCGGGCAACTACGCTAAGGCGTATTCCTACGTGAATACCGTGATGGATCTGTATGGTATGGATCCGTTGCCCCAAAACGTGGAAGTGCTCGCGGAGACCGCGTACCATTCAAATCTCCTCAGGATCAAGGATGGGCGGTCGTATGGAGAGCTGACGGAAGTGAAGGAGAAAATCGCGCAGCGCCCATTCCTCGCCACGGAGCGGATTACCCGGTTGATAAACGTCATCGAGTCGCTCGAGGCGAGGGATTCGCTCGGGCCGGGCGGCGCCGGGGGCGCGGGCGCGTCCCGGGGCGCCGGCGCGACCTCCGACGAGCTCAGGCTCGCGCTCGAAAGCGTCAGGAAGGAGACGGCGGCCCAGAACCAGCGGGTTAACGACGAGTTCCGCGCCGAGCTCTTGGACACGCAGAAAGACGCTTACGAGACCGCGCTGCGCGAGGCGAAGGAGGCGAACGGAGCCACGAACCGCGTAATGGTGATGGTCCTCGCCCTCGTCGCGGGAATATGCTTCATTATTTTTATCGCCGTAATCCTGAATCTTACGTTCAACGTCCGGGGGCAAAAGGCCCAGAACGAGAAATTCGTCGAGACGCTGAAAGCGGTTTCCGAGCTCGCGCGGATGCCCGGACCGACCTCTGCCATGCAGGCGCTTCCGCACGTTTACGGACCGGCCGGCGAGATGCGGATGATCGGCAGCGCGCTCAAGGAGACTGGTTTGCCTCCCGAGCCCGCCACGGAGGCCGAGCGCGCCGAACTCGCCGCGCTCGCGGTGAAGTGCCGTGACCTGGGCGTCCAGATCGATCAGGCTACGGGCCGTAAGAATAACTCGAAAAACGTCGCCGAGCTCGTGTTTAAGATCTCGCAGGAAATGGGGTGGCCGCAGTACGAGTCGACCCTGTTCTTCTCTGTCGCGATGGTGTATGACATCGGCTTTCTGTCGATCGACAAGGGGCTTTTGCTCGCCGAGAATTTGACCGAGGACCAAAAGTACGAGATACGGAACCACGTTAAGCAGGGCCTCGCCCAGCTATCGTTCGTTCCCGAGCGCTACATGCCCGTGTTCGCGGACGGCGTGCTGATGCACCATGAGAACATGGATGGCTCTGGTTACCCCGAAGGGCTCACGGGCTCCCGGATCCCCTACGTCGCGCGCATGATACGGGTCGCGGAGTCGTTTAACGCGCTCATTTCGAAGCGTAATTATCGCGAGATCGTCGACAAGGAATCGGCGGTGGGCGAGCTGAAAAAAAACCCCGGGCTGTATGACCCGGAGCTCGTCGATATTCTGGAAAGGCTTATTTAAGGCGCGGCACGGTCCGCGCTACGCCACGCTAGTTACTCGATGACGAATGTACGGCCCTCGTGCATGAATATGCTGTGCGCGAGGTAGCGCCGGACGGCCTCCACGAGCACGCGCCGCTCGACGTCCTTTCCCATGCGGATGAACTCGTCCACGGAACGGGTATCGGCGACCCTGATGACGTCCTGAAAAATGATCGGTCCCTGGTCCAGGTCCGCGGTGGCGAAGTGCCCCGTCGCGCCGATGATCTTCACGCCCTTCTGCCACGCCTGATGGTAGGGCTTCGCTCCCTTGAACGCGGGCAAGAAACCGTGATGGATGTTGATGATCTTGCCGTCCCACTTCTCGCAGAAATTCTCGCTCATTACCTGCATGTAGCGCGCGAGGACGATCAGCTCGACTCCGTACTTCTCGCAAATTTCCTCGAGGTCTCGCTCGTAGGCTTCCTTGCCCTTGCCGGTGTCCACCTGGAAGAACGGGATATGGAACGCCGTCGCGATATGCGCGAGGTCGGGATGGTTGGAGACGATCACCGGGATCTCGCAGTCGAGTTCGCCGTCCGCGTGCTTGAGGAGGATCTCATAGAGGCAATGGCTCGTCTTGGATACGAGCACCGCGACTTTTTTCTTCCTCGAATTATTGAAGAACTGCCATTCCATCGAGAATTTCGCGCCGGTCGCGGAAAAGGTTTCGGAAAAGCGTTCCTCGGTGAAGGATTTGGTCCCCGTGAACGTGACGCGGCAAAAGAACTTGCCGATGCCGACCGCGGTGTACTGCGCGAGATTAAGGATGTTGCCGCCCGTTTCGGCGATGCAGCCGGTAACGGCGGCGATAATGCCCGGCTGGTCGGGGCAGGAAACGGTGAGCGTATACGTCTGATGTGTCATAAGCGAAAGAGTATCGCGAAAACGGGTGTTTCTGCAATATTCCGCGTCAGTCGCCTTTCTTCGCGTAGGTCGTCTTTATCGCCTCTTCGAGGAAATCCATGCAGAGAATGCAGTCGATCCCGACGTTCCCGTCGCCGTTCGCGAGCTTGATCGAGAAGGTTCGGCACAGGTTTCCCGACGCGAGCGAAAGGTACACGTCGGTCAGGTATCGGCCGATGCCGAGCGCCTCGAAACAGGTAAAGTAGGTCTTGAACGCGTGGTTTGAGCCTTTGAGCGCGGGGGTAAAGATGCTATGGCGGTTGTTGTCCTGCTTGAAGGGCGAGGTGATGGTGTCCGATATCTGCGTGCCGTTCGCGTCGAGGAGGTAGACGCACTCGATCTCGCTGTTCATTGCCATGAACTCCATGAATACCGCGTCGAGGTTCTCGCCGGACGCCGATGGCAACTGCCTGATCAGCCAGTCGGCGAGCATGTTGATGTCGCCGGTAAGTCGCCGTTTGTCGCGCATTGACGCCAGCACGGACTTCCGAAGCTCGTTTTGCAGACTCGCGACCCGGTCGAGGGTCAGGCTCTCCAGGGCCGGAAGGTCGGGCGACGGCTCGGCGATCGCGAAACCCTGGAATAGGTCAATCCCTATAAGGTGGCAAACCCGGATCTCCTCCAAGGTCTCGACTCCCTCCGCGAGGCATAGGGATCCGGTCATCTGCGCGAGCGAATGGATGGATTTTACGATCGATTGCCGGTAGGGGTCGTCCGCGATCCCGGTAACGAGGTTTCTGTCGATCTTGATGATATCCGGGTGGATTTGGATAAGCCGATCTAGGTTCGAGTGCTCGCTGCCGAAGTCGTCGATGACGATGAGAAAGCCCGAATCGCGGTAATGCTTCACGAAGTCCACCAAGTCGTCGGCGGAATGCGCGCGGGACTCGATCAGCTCAAGGCCGATGTGCTTGGGGTCAAAGCCCATCTGGCGGGATACGGTCCCGATATGGGGCTTTTCCGAGCTACCCGCGCTGATGACCGAGGTATTGATGTTCATGAAGATCATCGCCGACGAATTTTCGTGGAAGTCGCTAAAGTGCTCGAGCGCCTTTTTTCGGCAGAGTCGGTCGAATTCCAGGGACATAGTCTTGCGGTCTGCCTGGCAAAAGAGCTCTTTGGGGGCGATTAAGTCGTCCGAATCCGGTTTCAGTCCACGCACGAGTGCCTCAAAGGCGAAGATAGTCCCCGTCTTCAGGCTTACGATCGGCTGAAAGAAGGTCGAGACGCGCTCGTTTTCCAGAATGTCGTCAAGCGCGAAATCGCTCGGATAACTGTTCATGAGAAAGGAGAATATCAGATTTTCCCATTGAAGTGTACTCAATTTGATAAATATGGGAAAATCGGATATACTATCTCCCTATGACGAAAAGTGCCGATGGCGATCCCTCGGAACCCCTTGCATACGCCGAGGTACTCCTCGAGCTGACGCCGAATATCGTCGTATTCCTTTCCCCGGAAAATCGCATCTGCAGGATGAGCCGCTCGATGCGCGACTATCTAAACGCGTCCTCCGCCGAAGAGGTCGAGGGGAAAACCCTTCAGGAACTTATCGATAACCCGATCTTACTGCTGCTTATCAAAAAGTGGCTCGAGAAGATCGACCTCGGGCAGACCGTCGACGAATGCTTTCCCCTCGACATCGAGCATGACGATCAATATCGCTGGTATCACGTTAAGGCGAGACGGGTCGAATTGGAGGGTAAGAACGCCGGAAAGGTATTCTTCATCTCGGAGGAAACCGAGCTCTATTCGCAGAAAAAAATCCTCGACACCATAATGAGCTCGTTTCCTGGAGACATGCTGGTTTTTGACCGAACGCTCCGCATCCTAACCGTTAGCGATTCCATCGCGAGGATGAACGGCTTTATGTCCTGGCGCGACGTCGTGGGCCGTTCCTTGACGGAGCTCGTGAAGGTGGATCTTAGGCGCATCGAGCAGATGCTCAACCAGGTAATCCTGAAGGACGACCCGGTGCATCAGCTGGTCAAGGTCGCGCGCGGCACCAACGACATACGGTGGCTGTACGTCGATCTCCGAACGATAAAGTCCAACGCCGGGACCTTCGGATACATCATGACCCAATGGGACATGACCGGCGAGATAAAGCCCAAGACGATCCTCGAGGCGCTGATGGACTCGTCCTCGGACTGCATCGGCATAATAAACCCGGACGGAATCGTCGAGTACGCCTCGCGATCCCTTGCCGAAAACATGGGGATTCGCAATTGGCGCTCGACCATCGGCAAGCCGTGGTCCTATCTCTTCAAGAACCTTTCAGCCTCCAATTCCGGCTTCGCCGAGCTCTTTACCGGCGACTGGGCACAGCAGCGCAAGGGAACGCTGGCCATCGACGGCCCAGAGGGCACGGCGTACCTCGATTACCGCATCGACCCGCTGGAGTATCAAGGCGAGAATTTCGGCTTCCTTTGCGTGGCCATCAACACGACCGAGGTGATAGAGGCTAAGGAACGCGCGGAGTCCGCCGTGCGGGCGAAGGCTTCGTTCCTCGCGAACATGAGCCATGAGCTGCGGACCCCGATGAACGCCGTGCTTGGGATGAACGAGCTCCTTTCCCGCACCGCGCTCACGCCTCTCCAAAAAAATTACATGGCCCATATTCGCTCCTCCGCCATCCTGCTTCTTTCCATCATCAACGATATCCTCGATTTCTCTCGGCTCGAGGACAGGAAGGTCGAGCTGCAGAACGCGCCGTATGGCTTTAATTCGATGCTGCACGACGTGGTTAACCTGGTCGGCGTCAAGATCGTCGAGAAGGAACTCACGTTCACCGTCGACCTTGACCCGCAGATCCCGGCCATCGTCGTGGGCGACGAAATTCGCGTAAAGCAAATACTCATCAATCTCCTCAATAACGCGGTCAAGTTCACCGATCAGGGGGAGATTAACCTATCCGTCTCGGCGTCCCGCTCTCCTTCCGGCAAGGCCGTTACCCTGTGCTTCCGCGTCCGGGATACCGGGATCGGCATCCCGAAGGACCGCCAGGCTGAGCTGTTCCAGCGGTTTTCGCGTATTGAGAGCCAGCGGAACGCGAACGTCGAGGGTACGGGTCTGGGCCTCTCGATCTGCCGAGGCCTTGTGTCCCTCATGGACGGCACGCTGCGGCTCGAAAGCGACGAGGGCGTCGGTTCCACGTTCATTGCCGAGATAACGCAGAAGGTCGTCGACGAATCCGGATGCATCGCGCCCCTCGAGCGCGGAAAGCCGATATCTCTGCTCGCGTTCGACTCGAGCGCGTACGTCATAGCCTCCCTAAGGCAGATGGTCGCGAGCTGCGGGGTGGAGGCGAAGTTTTGCTCAGACCCCGACGTTTTCGCCGCGCTCATCGCCGAGCCCAATGCCCCGTGGACGCACGTCGTGTTTGAGTATAAGTCGGGATACGACGCGGCCGTTCGGGCGGTTCCCCGGTATCCCGGCGTCAGGTGGCTTTCGATGCTCTCCCTTTCAGACTTTATCGGCGAGGGAAAGAATAAGTCGGTCGACTTCGTCTTTAAGCCGATCGTCCTTCCCGTGCTCTCTAAATTCCTACAGGACGAGCACGTCGACTTTAGCATAGGCCTGCCGTTGATGAATTCCCTGGGAATCGCGCCGATGTATTTCCGGGCGACCGGCGTCGAGGTCCTCGTCGTCGACGACAGCGCGGTTAATCGCAAGGTCGCGCAGGGCTTCCTTCAGACTCTGGATATCCGGGTCGACGAGGCCGAGGACGGCGCGGAGGCCCTGCGGCTCTCGGGCATCAAGCGATATGATCTCGTGTTGATGGATCACCTGATGCCGGGCATGGATGGGCTCGAGACTTCGGCCCGGATACGCGAAATTCCCGGTTACGCGGACGTGCCGATCATCGCGCTAACCGGCAACATCGGAAGCACGTTTGCCGAGATGTACCGCAAGGCCGGCATGAACGATTACCTTTTCAAGCCGATCGAATTCGACGCCTTCGTCGCCTGCCTAAGAAAATGGCTTCCCGAGTCGAAAGTCCGCGACGTCGTGCGAACCTACGAGGATTTGCCCGAGTCTTCTTTCGACTCAGGGGTTTTGGGCGTCGCAGAGCCCGATGAAGGCGCCGCGGAGGAGTCAGTCGCGGAGGCCGAATGGATACCGGGCCTTGATCAGGCGATTGGTATCGAGTATACAGGATCGCTGAATAACCTCGTGACGATACTGGGCGTGTTCCGCAAGTCGGGCCTGCGTCTCCTTGCCCAGCTTGAGGAAGGTCGGGACTCCGGGGATGCGGCGAAGTTCCGCTTGGCCGCGCATTCGCTGATCAGCAGTATCGGCAACATCGGCGGCGCGGAGTTATCGTCCCACGCGCGCGAGCTCGAGCAGGCTATCATCGCCGGGAACGCTGAGGGCGCGAGTCAGCTATGCGCGCGCGTGCGCGATGAGCTTGAATGTCTCGTTCGCGAGGTTTCGACCTATTTGGATAAGCAGAAGGTATCAGTGCATGCCGAAGGGAGCGTAGGGTGAAAATCGGGATTATCGGCGCGGTGCGCCAAGAGGTGGAACTCCTGTTCGCGGCCCTTTCGGAGTCGGGAGACCCCGTCCGCTCGACAAGGCTTGGCTCCCTTGAGTTTCGCGAGGGCACCCTCGACGGGTGCCGCGTCGTAATCGTATGCTGCGGCGTGGGCAAGGTAAACGCCGCGATCTGCGCCCAGTCGCTGATCGCGCAATTCGGCGCCGAGGCGGTAATCAATACCGGGTCGGCCGGCGGGCTAGACCCGCGTCTTTCCGTGCTTGATATGGTCGTCTCGACGGACGCGGTTCAGCACGACGTGGACGCGACCTATTTCGGCTACGCCCCGGGGCAAGTTCCGGGGAGCGATTCACCGTTTTACGCGGCGGACCCGATACTCCGCAAAATCGCGCTTTCTGCCTTCGCGCGGGTAACGACTTCGAACGCCGCGTCAGCGGGAACGTCGGTTGGGGCACCTCGGCTTCCCGCGATGATCGAGGGGCGAATAGCCTCCGGCGACGTGTTCGTCTCGTCAGACGCCGCCCGCGCCCGCATCCTGTCCGCGTTCGCGCCGGCGTGCGTCGAGATGGAAGGCGCCGCGATCGCGCAGGCCTGCGCCGCCCACGGCGTGCCGTTCGTCATCCTCAGGAGCGTTTCGGGCCTCGCGGGAAACGACGCCGGCCTATCTTACGACGATTTTTCAGAAAAGGCGTCGCATTCGAGCGCGCGCGTCGTGCGCGAGATGCTCTCAGAATGCCATGCCATCGGGAGGTAATATATGAAAGAATCGCGAAACGTGGAAAGTTTTAGCCTGGATCACACCAAGGTGCGCGCCCCATACGTCCGTCTCGCCGGCCGCAAAGTCGGCCCCAAGGGCGACGTCGTCACCAAATTCGATATTCGCTTCTGCCAGCCGAACATGGAGTACATGCCGACCGGGGGGATTCACACACTTGAGCACCTGATGGCCGAATACGTCCGCGACGAGTTGGATGGGGTGATCGACCTTTCGCCGATGGGATGCAGGACGGGATTCTATTTAACGGTTTTCGGGGAACAGGACGAGGAGTCCGTCGCCGCGAGGCTTCGAAACGTGCTTTCGAAAGTGGCGTCGTGGCCGGACGCCGAGGCGGTTCCCGGCGTCGATCCCGTGATGTGCGGGAACGCCGCCGACCATGATCTCGCCGCGGCGAAAAAATGGGCGACCGCTTGGGTCGCCGGCATCGATCGAAAGGGTTGGTCCTGCTTCTAGGCTAAGTTTCGGCATGGCGTTTTGCCGCGCGGCGATATGCCGCGCGAATAAAAAACCGCGGGGTTGTGCCCCGCGGTGATACATCAAAGAAACTTTCTGAACTTCTTGTACTTTCCCGCGAACGGCGGGTATCTCAGCTTAACGTCCATGACGGTCGACTTGTCGAGCACTCCCTTGACTCGCGAGAAGGTGTCGAACGAGTACTTGCCGTGATAGCAGCCCATGCCGCTTTCTCCGGTGCCGCCGAAGGGCAGTCCGTCGGTCGCGAGGTGCATGACCGTGTCGTTCACGCAACCGCCGCCGAAAGGAATCCGATTGATCATCCGCGATACGCGGGTTCGATCCGCGGAAAAGAGATAGAACGCGAGCGGTCTCGGTCGGGCGAGGATTTTTTCCGTGATATCGCTTTCTTCGCGCCAGGTGATGATCGGGATGATCGGCCCGAATATCTCTTCCTGCATCAGCGGATCGTCCCAGGTAACCCCGTCGATTATGGTCGGCTCTATCTTAAGCGTCTCGAAGTCCGAGCGCCCCCCCGAAACGAGCATGGACAGCGGGTTGGCCTGCGCGCCTCCGAGCGCGTTCGCGGGTCCGGGTTTCCTCGGCTCGTCGGTGGCGCCGCGGGAGCCGCTCGACAACGCGATCAGCGCGGTAAGGCGGTCAAAATGTCTGCGGTTTACGATGCGCGGGAACTCGGGGTTCAGGTGCGGGTCGTTTCCATAAAAATCGCGTATTTGCGCCTTGAGGGCGGCGACTAATTTGTCCTTTACGGACTGATGCACGAGTAGGTAGTCCGGCGCCACGCAGGTTTGGCCGGAGTTGAGGCACTTGCCCCAGGCTATCCTCCGCGCCGCGAGCGCGATGTCCGCCGTGGAGTCCACGATGCACGGGCTCTTGCCGCCGAGTTCCAGCGTAACCGGCGTGAGGAATTTCGAGGCGCTTTCCATGACGAGCTTGCCGACCTCGACGCTGCCGGTAAAGAAGATATAGTCGAATCGCTGCGAGAGGAGATCCTGGTTTACGTCGCGACCCCCTTCGACGCACGCGACGTGGTCCGGCTCAAACGCCTCGGAGAGTATCTTCGCGATGATCGCCGACGTGGCGGGCGAATACGCCGAGGGCTTGACGATTACCGTGTTTCCCGCCGCTATCGCGCCGATGACCGGGGACAGCGTAAGCATGAAGGGATAGTTCCAGGGGGACATGATGAGACATACCCCGTGAGGGTCGTGGAAGGATAGCGCCTTGCCGGGGAAATTAAAGAGCCCCGCTCCCGTCTTGCGCGTCTTTGCCCACTTCGCGAGGTTTTTACGGACGTGCTTAAGCTCTCCGAGAACGCCGACCAGCTCGGTCGTGAAGGCCTCGAAGTCCGACTTGCAGAGGTCCTTCGCGAGCGCGTCGAGTATCCCCGCCTCGTTCGCGAGAATCGCGTCGCGCAGTTTCGCGAGTTCGGCCTTGCGGAAAGACACGGGGCGCGTCTTCCCTGAGTTGAAGAACGCCCGTTGGCGCTCGACCAACGAGGAAACCGGGATTTTACCGCCTGTGCTCATTTATCGCCTCCAAATCGCGGGTCAAGGACGCCGTCGCGCTCTATGACCGTCTCCGTACCGTCGGGATACCTGACCGAAATGGTCGGGTTCTTCACAAGGCAGTCAAGGTGAATCATCGCCTCGGCGTCGTTGTCATAGTTGCTGCCGATGGCGAAGTGGCAGGTGTGAAAGGCCTTTTCGTCTTCGAGCATGTTGCCGCGAATCTCCGCGGCGGGATTGAGCCCTATACCGAGCTCTCCGAGCCCCCGAGCGTTTCTGGCGTAGGATTCCGCCTCTTCCGCCGAAAGCTTTCCCTCGCGCCCGAAGTCCCGAGCCTTTCGCTCGCCCGCCTCGATGGACTCGCGGAGTAGGTCAGCTTCCTTTCCCCCCGAAATCTCGGTGACGTAGCCCCCCTTGAACGCGACGCGCACCGGCCTCTCGACGATCATGTCGCCCCCGGTCAGGCTGATCGAGCCGTCGAAAACGATGACGCCCTCGCTCCTGCCGGGAAGCGGGCTGATGAATACCTCGCCCGCGGGGATATTGCCGCCCGAGCCGCCCTTGGTAAAGTTCCCGTCGTCGCTCATTGGCATGCGCCCCGCGACGGGGACGAGGATGTCGGTCCCGCCGGGCGCGGTGACGCGGATCGAGTCTGCCCCGGTCATCGCCTTGCCGATAGACTCGCAACGGCGCTGGAGGAGCGCGTAGTCGATGCCGGCCGTGCGCGTGAACATGTCGACCGTGATGCCCGGCGACCAAACGGAACGGAGGGTTTTCTTCTCGTCCATGTAATAATGGAATATGTGGTCGATTTTTCGCCCGTTCGCGCCGACGTAGGGCGTCGCGATCGCCTTGCGGTCCTTGCCCATTTTATTGTGGGAGATCGACGCGCATACGTCCGGGGCTGACTCGAAGGAGGCGAGGGCCGCGCGGTTGGCGTAGTCGAGCTGGGTCTTGACCGGCTGGACGACCATTGTCGCCTCCGCGCCTATCTCGAGCGCGGCCTCGTAGAGAGCCTTTGAGATTTCCATTACGTCGTTTTCGGGATTGGTGATGATGAGGAACTGCTCGCCCTCGCGCACTCCAAGGACCCCCGTTACGACGGTCCGGGCCGATTCTTTGATTGGGCTGTTAGGATTCATGCATTAAACTGTACCCTCGACCGTATGAAAAGTCAAACTGCTCTGGTATAATCCCATCCGCAATGAATATCGTCTTATTCGACGGAGAGCCGTTTTTCCCACGCGGGGACGCGCGATTCCAGCATATACGCAAGGTTCTCAGGATGGGCGTGGGTGACTCCTTTTTC
>JACCEE010788618.1_pt1 | contig 20513 bp, 15 predicted proteins | sample 7449931 | NCBI WGS metagenome assembly JACCEE01 (sample SAMN15323457, study PRJNA562643) | freshwater metagenome | isolation source: river surface water | place: USA:Blue River Watershed | collected 2017-08-19 | reverse complement strand
CCGAAAACAATAAAGTAAATGGTACAACGATTTGAAAAAATAAACGAAGACAAAGTCTTTGAAAATATATCATTAAAAGAAGCTGATTTAACATGTTTAGAGTTTGATAATTGTAAATTCGAAGGATGTGATTTTTCGGAATCAAACCTCTCATATTCAATATTTACTGACTGTGTTTTTTCTAATTGTAATTTAACGTTATGCAAAGTTGTTGAGTCTGCATTTAGAGATACATGCTTTGGTAGTTGTAAAATAATGGGAGTTCTATTTGATTCATGTATGCAAAGTAGTATTTCTATATCATTTAAAGAGAGCAATCTAAGCAACTCTTCATTTTTTAAGCTCAAAATGAAAAGGACAATTTTTGAAGATTGTATTTTATCTGAAGTTGATTTCTCTGATGCAATACTTGCAGAATCTTCATTTTTAAACTGCGATTTGAACGGCTCAATTTTTAATAACACTAATCTTGAAAAGGCAGATTTCCGAACCTCTTTCAACTATTCAATCGACCCCACTGTCAATCGTATCAAAAAAGCAAAGTTCTCTATTGAAGGCTCAAAAGGCTTATTAGATAAGTTTGATATAGAAATATATTAATTTGCAAATGTAATTTTTTCGAAACTTCTGAGACTAATAATCTAGAATGTTAATTATTTAGTTCAAGAGACAAAATATGGATGCCGATAAAGAGAGGGAGTTCTTAGAGATGACAGAATCTTGTAAAGGGATTATCTATAAGATATGCCTTATGTACTCAGAAGATTCTGAGGGTCATAATGACCTTTTTCAAGAGGTAGTTCTGAATTTATGGGGATCATTTGCTCGATTCAGAGGCGAAAGTACTTATTCTACATGGGTATATAGAGTTGCTCTTAATACTTGTATCTCAACACTCAGAAAAAATAAAATCAAGAATCTCTGTGTTCCATTCGATGTTAAAATGGATTTGTCTCAAGAGGAGAGTAATGACATCAAAGAATTATATAGAATGATAAACCTATTGAATCCAATCGAAAAGGCAATCATTATACTTTATCTAGATGAGAAGAGTTACGATGAAATTGCCACGATAATGGGAATAACCAGAACAAATGTTGCAGTTAGGATTCATCGTATAAAGGACAGATTAAGAGAAATTTCAAAACAATAATTCAAGGAATATGGAATTTGATGAGATAAGACAGAAGTGGGCCAGACTCGAGAAAAGAGTTGAGTATCTTGAGTTACAAAATAAGGAATTAATGATGAAGGGCCTAAGAAACAATTATACAGACTCTTTAGGAAAAATGAAAAAGTATGAACTATTCTTTTTTATTCTATCTTTTGTGTTTGCTATCCTATATACATTTTTTGCAATCTTCGTTAAAAGCCCTGTTTTAAACATAGAAACATCAGTTCTGTTTATAGTGGTTTTTTATTTAGCTGGTGCATGGCAGGGTTATAAATTATATCTAATAAGACAGTTGGATTTTTCGACAGATTCGGTAATTGATTTAGCTTTAAAAGTAACTAGATACAAATTGCTGACTAAAATTAGATTAGTCGTAGGGATGTTTTTAATAGTTCCATTTTTTGTGCTTTTCTTCTATTTTCAAAGAGATATCATAGAGACTCCTATGATTATATCTTCATTGATTGGCGGTTTAATTGGTCTTGTTGTTGGGATTAAGGCAGAATTAGCTCATTTAAAAAACATTAACACGCTGATTGTCAGTATAGATGAGCTGAGAAAAATAATTAAGGGCTAAGCGTTTGTATATTAGGAATATATAATTTATATTAGCGTGTAAATACCTAATTCTTAAAAGTATGAAAACACGCCTCTTGATCCTTGTATTATTGAGCCAGTTCTCAACCCTTTTTGCTCAAGATCTAAAGCAAAATTTCCAATTATTTACTGAGTATTATTCTCCCGAAAAACTTTACCTACATACCGATAAGCATACATATCTAGTAGGTGATACTATCTGGATTAAGGGGTATTTGGAAAACAGCTCATATGTATCAAAACTTGAAGAATCAAATTTCATCTATGCAGAACTCTATGCTGATACTTTAATTAATCGTGTTAAGATTAAAAGAATCAATGGTGTATTTAGTGGGTATATCACTACAACTCAGAAAATGGAGCCTAGAAAATATATCCTGAGGGCATATACAACATGGATGTTGAATAGGGATAACAACTATTTATTTAATAGGCAAATAGAATTTATTGATCCATTAAATGCACCAATAACTCAAAAGGAGGGGGTGCTAAAAGAGCTCAATAAAGCAAATATGAGTATTACTCAAAAATTTGACAGAACTCCTGAATTTAGTGTGCAATTTTTTCCAGAGAGTGGAAGATATTTTCCAGAGAAGTTTGCAACGATAGCATTTAAGGCATCATTTGCAAATGGAAGACATTTGAAAATCAATGGCGAAATTCTAGATAATTCTGGTGTTGTCGTTAGCAAATTCAATGACCTACATAATGGTATGGGTATTATAAGATTTATGCCTGTAAAAGGGATAAAGTATAAAGCTCGTGTAACATTAGATAATGGTGATAGTAAAATGTTTGACCTTCCCGATTACGAAGAGAGTGGTGCTATGATTAATGTTGTCAGAATAAATAGTAATTGGGTTGTAAAATCCTCAATTAATGGGATTCTGTCTCCATTGTCTTGTAGATTATTGGTGCACAATGGATCAGAGATTATCTATTTAAGCCAGTTGAATAAGGAGGAGACACTGGTCAATCTACCAGATTCGCTCTTTTCAAAAGGGATCAACCATGCTGTAATAATTGGTTCTGACAATAAAATTTTAGCCGAAAGAATCTTTTTTTCAAACCAATTTAAGAGAGAGAGCGATTTTTATGTTGACTGTAAAGATAGTAGATCCGGCACTAAGGATAAGATTATTTACTCTTTAAGTAACAAAGATAAAACTGGCAAATTGTTAAAAGGCGATTATTCTGTAACTGTTTATGATCTAGGTTTAGCTCCCGAAGATACACTTCAAGATAATATTGGATCATATATGATGCTAAGCTCAGAATTGACTGGTAAAGTATTTAATCCTCAGCAATATTTTTCAACACCATCAACAACTAAGGAGAGAGATCTTGATCTTCTTTTGATGGTTCAAGGTTGGCGCTATTATGATATCTCATCAATCTTTGAGAGCAGCTTTAAAACTGTGCAAAATGGAAGAGAGTACCGTCAGCAAATTGCAGGTAAAGTCAAAGGTCTATTTAAGGATGCGAAGAATTCATTAGTGACTGTAATTTGTCCTAAACTAAACATAAAATCTATCATTGATATGAAGAATGCGTCGACATTTTTGATAGATAGTTTAGAGCACATGAATAAGACTATCTTCTTTTTTAGTGCAAACAGACCAAAAGGAGGAACCTCTTCATTTGAGATAGTATTAAATAGTGAAGTATTCCCTCCTCTAAATAAGTATAATTATATTCCTGAATTAGACCCAATTTCTGTAGTAGAAAAAATTAATAAAGAGTATAACAATGCTCTACTTGGCGATAATGGCAGACGTTTAAAAGAGGTTGTTTTGACAGCTAGAGTTCCTTATAAATCTAAGTATTCTCCTTGGATGCTAAGTAATGTTACAGTTTACAAAGATCAGGTTAGAACTGCTGCTGAGATTTCTCAATATCCATATATGAATGCTTGTGAATATATTGCAAGAGAGTTTCCATCGTTAAGTTGCGAATATGCAGACGGTTCAATGTTTTTAACTACAAGACGTATTCCAATAAAGGCTTACTCTGGTTTAGTTGATCCTGAATTAGAGAAAATATCTAGACATGGAATGCAGGAACTACCGGGGAAGGACTATTTAAGATATTCTCCAACTGTATATATAAATAATATTAGAGTAGATGGGGATGAACTCTCAAGATATATGGCAAAAGATATTGAGAATATTATTTATTTCTCTCAACACTCCCAAAGTGCAATGTTGTTTAGTTCTATTGGGGCTCTATTTATAACAACAAACAGATTTGCTAAAGGCAGAGGTGTTCCTACTTATATAACAAGCGAAGTATCATTGGGCTATCAGAAACCTCTTAAGAGGTATAATCCAGTTTATGAAAGTAATTCGCATGAAGCGTCGGACAAGCCAGATAATCGTTCTACAATTCTTTGGTTACCAACATTGAAACAAAAAGAGGACGGAAGCTATGAGATAAAGATGTTTAGCAGCTCTCGCAATTCAAAATATCTAATGGTTGTTGAGGGTGTTAATGAACTAGGGGAATATGTTACAATCAAAAAATCTATTGAATAAAGATTGAATGTAATATTAATCCAATTTTGTATGAGACAAGATTCAGAAGAATAAATATTAATGATAAAATAGCTAAAAAGCGATACCTGTTTTGATTGATTTTTGACTTGAGTTTATAATGGATTAGACCACAGAACATGCCAGATAATGTCATTAAAATCAGCGGAAACAAAAGGTTGAAATAAGAAAAATTATTCTTCTCTCCAGTGAATAAAAAAATGATTATTAGGAATGCCCACGAAAAGTGAGCCCAGCTCATTATAAAAGATCTCATTAATTGAAAATATTCCGCAAAGGAAACAATTTAAAGTAAAACATCAAAGAGGGTGCCTATAACAGACACCCTCTTTACCTAATCAAATACTATATACTAAAACCGTTCAAAATCTAGTTATTCAGCCGAAACCGATGAGCCTCCCGAAACAGATTTGTTTACAACAGGATTTCCTTTATATCTAACTCTTGTGCCACCCGAAGCGGTGACAGATAGCTTTTTTACTACATTAAATTCTGCAGATGCTCCTCCCGACATCTGTGCTGTGCACTCTTGTGCAATTAGTCCAAAATGTTCATGAGAACTTCCTCCAGATGATGAAACAGTTATTTTCTCAACTGTTCCTGAAAGTCTTGATTCTGAGCCGCCAGACATCTCCATTTCTAGGGTGTTTAGAGCCACAGTCCCATAGATTCGACCACCTCCACTAGTTCTGATTTTCAAATCATCACCTTTCCATCCATTTTCTACATTTACTTTTCCTCCACCACTTGATGATATTGATTTAAGGTCATTACATGATAGATATATCTTTACATCTGCTCTACCTGTAATCATAATGTTGTCTTTTGGATGAATCTTTAAAGTACCATCAACAATTTCTGTAACGATTATTTTATGAATGTTTTCGTATGTCTCAATTGTTAGCTTTGTTGAAGGACTTTGAGTTAATATCAATTCGAAACCGCTAGAGACAGAGACACTATTGAATTGACCAATTGACCTATCTTGTTTTAGATATTTTCCCGATGGTTTTATGGTTTCAAAGTTGAAGCACGAGCATGCAACTGCAATGATTGCTCCGATGATCAGCAAATAATGATATTTTTTCATTTTGTTAAAATTTAGATTTTCGAATACTTTACAAATTAGACGACCAGACTCCCTAAAAAGTTGCAATTAGATGGAAAAAAAGTGAAAATACCTAGATATTGGTATTTGCTTTTACAGTAAAAGCGTTTACTTTTGTAGATATGAAAATTTAAAATGTTGAACTATGAACAAAGTACTCTCTTTTTTTAAAAATGAAGAATGGGTCATTGTAGCGGCTGGTACCCTTATATTAACACTAGTAGCACTTGTTCCCGATTTTATGCCTAGAGTTCCTAAGGATTTTTTGCAAACCGATTCAATTATCAAATTAACTTACATGTTTGGTTTTTTGCTTGGATTGGTCTATTTGACCTCTGCATTGCTTGGCAAGCCAGTTAAAGGAATTCTGTTCTCGTTTTTAATGATTTTTGTTATTGCTGCTTCTGCACAAGCGTTAGCTGAGTTTGCCCCAATTAAAAAACTTGGATTAGAATCTGTTCTCTTCTCAGTTGCTCTGGGATTAATTATCAGCAATTTTTTCAGAGTTCCTGAATGGTTAAAGCCAGCTGTGCAAAGTGAATTTTATATTAAAATTGGATTAATTTGTCTAGGTTCCACTATACTATTCAGTGAAATTATGAAGGCTGGAGCCTTTGGACTTGTTCAAGCTCTTGCGGTAGTTGTCTCTGTTTGGTATTTCGCATATTGGTTGTCGAGAAAGATGAATGTAGATAGAGAGATGTCAACAATGTTGGCAAGTGCAGTTTCTATATGTGGTGTCTCTGCTGCGATTGCTACTTGCGGTGCGATTAAGGGTGATAATAAAAAATTGTCTTATGTTATCTCTTTAGTTTTGGTTGTAGCTATCCCTATGATGTACTTGATGCCCCTGATTGCAAAATGGATGGGCTTAACCCCAGAGGTTGCAGGAGCATGGATGGGTGGTACAATTGATACAACAGGAGCAGTTGTTGCTTCGGGAAAGGTTTTGGGTGAGACAGCAGAGAAGTATAGTGTGATTATCAAATCTTCACAGAATGTTTTACTTGGATTAGCTGCATTTATAATTTCAATATATTGGTCATATCAAGGAAAGAACGAGAAGAGAAAACCTTCGGCTAGATTATTATGGGATAGATTTCCTAAGTTTGTTCTTGGGTTTATTGTTGCATCTCTAGTTTTTAGTCTATTTTTCTCTCCAGAGGAGGCAAAATCTCTCGGAAAAATTTCCAAAGGATTTAGCAATACTTTGTTTAGTGTAGCTTTTGTGTGTATTGGACTTGAAACTAACTTCAAAGAACTATTTACACAAGAGAACAGGAAACCATTAAAAGCATTTTTAATTGCTCAAGGATTTAACATAATTGTGACTCTTATTGTAGCCTTTTTATTATTTGGGATACTAATGAATTATTAATCTGAACTATGAAAAAAAATGCATCTTACACATTAATGCTTGTCTGTCTGCTTTTTATATCGCAGATTACATTTGCACAGACAAAGCAAGAGCAGAAAAGTGACAAGTCTCCTTTTCTGTTCGAAAAGGGTAATACATCAATTAAATTTGGCGGATTCATTCGTGCAGTGACCTTCGCTGATTTTGGCGGATCAGTTCCAAATTATGATTTTATTAGTTCTACTCAATCGGCCCCTAATGTTTGGGACAATGAGTCTAGGCTTAGTTTTGATGCCTCAGCGACAAGATTAAATTTAAAGGTGATTCAAAAGGTTGATAAACTTGGTGATATAGAATTTTTTGTAGAGACTGACTTTCGGGGAGCCTCTGATGTATTGAGGTTAAGGCAAGCATATGTCTCTTTTGCAGGATTTACTTTTGGCCAAACTTGGAGCTTTATGAGCGACCTTCCTGCGAATGCTCCTACAATAGACATTCAAGGTGTTAACTCTAGGACATTTTTCAGAACTCCTTTAATTGGTTATAGACATAGTTTCGATAATGGTTTGTCGTTAGGTATCGCTTTGGAATTTCCAAAAGTGAAAATGGGTACATTGAGTGGTATAAAAGCGATTAATCAAAACTATCCAGATGTTCCAATTTATGTTCAGTATAAAAATAAAAATGGACATATTAAATTAGCAGGTGTTGTAAGGAACCTTGAATACGGAAATGTTGCTGGTGAAAAAATAAAGTCAGAAGTTGGACTTGGCGTTCAATTAAGTGGAATGCATAAGTTTGGAAAGTCATTTTCAATCTATTCTCAAATAATTTATGGAAAGGGTATTGCTAGATATATAAATGATCTTGCGGCACTTAATTTAGACCTTGTTGCTGATAATGTAAATGGTGGTGTTCAAGCAATCCCAATGTATGGTGCATCTCTGGGAATCAAGGCAGATTTGAGTAAGTCTCTTTATTTTACTTCAAACTATTCTGTATCTGGTATTAGTGTTAAAGATAATTATTATAGTGCAAAGGACTATTTCAGAGGTAGTTATTATTCAGCTTCACTATTCTGGGGCGTTGTTAAAAATCTAACTATAGCCGGAGAGTATATACACGGCTACAGACAAAACATGGATTTATCGCTAGGGAATGCCAACAGAGCACAGCTCATGGTTATGTATAGTTTCTAGCAATTTTCTTGTTTTAAATTTATTAAAGAGTAACAAAAGTTGCTATATATATGAAAATTATTGAGAATGATTAGATATTATTTTAACTTTGTAGACTTTTGGAATTAATTATAAGCAATAATATCTAATTACTATCATATGAAAATATTGCTGGATGCAATGTTCAGGTTTGCCGGAAATAAACCTGTCTATTGTGTCTAGTGGTGTTTTTTCTGAAATTTAAATCAATTTTTTTACAGATGAAACAACTAAAGAATCTAAAATTCAGATTTTTGCTATTGCTGTCGCTAGTATTGTCGGCAGTTGGCTGTAACAAAGAGGAGATCAATTTTGATACTCCATTTGTAAAACTGAGTCAACAGAATGTTACCGCTCCTAAAGAGGGTGGTTCTGTAACGTTTACTGTTGAATCAAATCGTCCTTGGACTGTTCAAGTATCAGTTGCTGGGACTGAAAACTGGATTGCCGTTGAACCTGCGAAAGGTGAAGGCAATGGAGAGGTAAAACTAACTTTGCTTCCAAACCAAGGAGTAGATAGAGAGGCTACTATTAAAATAGCAACTCCTACAGTTTATGAGTATATTAAAGTTAAACAGACTGGTGCCATCCAAACTACTCAGCTTTACGCTATTAATTTTGGTACTTCAGCTCCATCTGCAAGCCCATGGGCATATCCTGATACATATACTGATTGGGGACATTCTGGTCCTGGTGTAACAGCTTCAATTACATTTACAGGTGAAGGTGCTTCATTAAGAACTCCTTCAAAAGCATCTAGTGAATATGCTGGCGCTTCTGGTGGAGCAAGTGTATTCTTCGGTGCAGGTCAAGCAGGTAATGCGCATTTTGAAATCAACAAGATTGCTACCGGCGGTAATCAAAACTTCGTAATTACATTTGGTGCAACTAGATATCTAATGAATGCTCCAGATGCAAATGTATTCTATCCAGAGAAAATGCTACTATCAGTTAGTACAAATGGAACAAGCTGGGCTCCAGTTCCATATACTTTTGTAAGTGGACAAATTTGGGGTCAGGCTACTGCAAATGTTTCAATCCCTGCAGGCTCTGAGTTTATGTATTTGAAATTCGAAACTACTGAAGCTAGTACAATGAGACTAGATGATATCGTAGTAAAATCAACGAATGCTCCAGTTAGTAATGTGACTGTATTTACTGCAGCTGCATCTAATCTTGCCGAAACATCTGCAACTGTTGCAGGTAGCTTTACAGCTCCTCTTACAATGCAGGTTACTGAGGCTGGTGTTGAGTACAAAACAGGTGCTGGTACATATACTAAAGTTGCTGCTTCTTCAATTACTTTGAATGCATTTACAGTTAATCTAGTTAACCTAACAAAGAGCACTACTTATACTTATAGAGCTTATGCCAAAACTGCAACTCAAACCTATTATGGTTCTGAGATGAACTTTACAACTACAGCAGGTGTGCAAAAAACATATATCACAGTAAGTGAGCTAAGAGCTAAAGGTGAGACTACAATTACAGAAGATCTATTTATGAAAGCTGTAATGATTAGCGATCAAACAGGAGCTAATAGTACATCTCTAAAAAATATTGTTGTTTCTGATAATGGTGCTGGTATAGCTGTTAGGCTTACAGCCAATGCTGCAACAATGGCAGTAGGTACTGAATTAGAATTCAATTTAAAAAATGCGGTTCTATCTAAATATAACGGACTTCTTCAGTTAAATAACTTTGCAAATGCAAACATGACTCCAACAGGTGAAACTAAGACAATTAACGCAGTTCCTATTACTGCTGCTCAATTGTTGACAGGTAACTATGAGTCTATGTATGTTGCTGTTTCTAATGTTCAAGTGGTAAATGCGGATCTTAGCAAAACAGTAGGTGGAGCAGCACACACTTCAATTAATATGGAGTCTAATAATGGTGAGTCATTTGTAATGTTTACAGCGTCATATGCTGCATTCAAAACTGATAATGTTCCTCAAGGAAGTGGAGTATTAAAAGGTATTGCAAGTGTTAATAACACTGTTTATCAAGTAATGCCTAGAGCTGCTTCTGATTATGCTGGTATGACAAATGCTAGATTTGGGGCTCCTGCTCAACTTACAATTGGAACTGTTTCTGTAAGCGGAACTATGAAAGTTGGAACCGCTCTTACTGGTCTTACCAATTTCGTGTCTATTCCATTTACAAATGCAACACCAGGTTCGGCATTTTCTTATGCTGTAGATATTTCTGGTGCTGGTGCTGGCGGATTTACAACTCCTAGAACCTTTACAGGTAGCTTTGGTCTTGCAAACGGAACTATAGTTATTAGTTTAGCTGGTACTCCGACAACTGCTGGTGCAGTTACTTTCATGATTACTGGTACAGGGATTACAGGAAGCTTAACTGTTAATGGAACCGTTGAAGCTGCTGGTACTCCTCAAACAACTACTTATCTGTCAGAAAACTTTGCTGCCTTTACAGGTGGTGGGTTAGGACTTGTTCCAACTCCAGGGGTTGCTTTCGTATCTAACGCAAGTTATCCTTCAGTTACCGATTTTGCTGCTGCAGGTTTGACTGGTTGGGCTGGAGAAAATGCAAGTAAAGCAGAAGGAGCTATGAAATTTGGAACTTCAAGTAAACTAGGAACGTTAACTACTCCTGCACTTACTGCAATTGGAGCTACAGCAACCGACGTTACATTGACATTTAAAGCTGCTAACTGGGAAACTGCTGGTAAAAACTTGGTGGTCTCTATTGCTGAGGGTACCGGTACAATTACTAACGGAACAGTAGCACTGCCAGGTAGAGTAGATACAGTTACAGGAATGGTTGAATATACTGTTCAAATTACTGGAGCTACAAGTACAACAAAAATTAAGATTGCTGCTGAATTAGCTGCTTCTAACAGATTCTTCTTAGACGATATCGTTGTGAAGAGTAAAAACTAACGTCCCGTAGATAGATGAAAATATTCAATATAAAATTATCGCTTAAGGTTCTTGTTCTCTCTTTACTACTTGCTGTTTCTTGTAGTAAAGAGAGCGGTACCGGCGATACCGAAGTGACTGCTGAGATCTCATCTCCGCAGATTACTGCCAATACACTTAGCCAATTTTTGTATGTCAGAACTACTGGTGCTTGGTCTATTTCTATAACATACACTGGTACAGAATTGAATTGGTGCACTCCTGACCCTGCGACAGGCTCTGGAAATACTAATGTAATCCTAAGATTTTCTGAGAATACAACTACATCAGACAGATCTGCTGAGATTACAGTAACTTCAGGAGGAAGCTCTTCTAAGGTGACTGTATTGCAGAAAGGAAAAACAGGTGGTGGACAAAATCCTGACCCTGATCCTGATCCAAATCCACAACCGATTGGATCTTGGTTAGAATTGCCGGCTGGAGGTGGAAATTCGGATTGCCAAGTCGTAACACATTATGCAACAGTAAACTCAAAATCGGTAAGAAATTACTCGATGATGTTCGATAAAAAAGAGAAGATTGCGTATTGGGTTGCTTATCCGCACCATCCTAGTTATATCGGAAGTTCAGGAAGGACAGATGATTGGGCTTATGATCCTAAGATTGCTCAATCTTCGCAGCCTACTTACTTCTCAGGAATTAATTCTTTTGATCGTGGCCACCAAATTCCATCGGGAGACAGAACATGTAATACTGCTACTAACAGACAAACTTTCTATTTTACTAATATGACTCCTCAAATGTCTAGACTCAATCAAGATATGTGGAATCAATTGGAGAATCAAGTAAGAAACTGGATGCAAGCATGTGATACATTATATGTAGTGACTGGTGCAATTTTAAAGACTCCAGGAAAGAATGAGACTGTTAACTATGTTAATGATAACAATGGTGTAAAGGTTGCTATTCCAAACTACTACTACAAAGTATTGCTAAGACTTAAGGCTGGTAAATATGATGCGATTGGTTTTTGGGTAGAGCACCGCTCTTATGGAAACATTGCTCCTAATGCATCAATGACTAAATCTATTGACGAAATTGAAACGCTTACTGGTTTTGACTTTTTCAAGAGTCTTCCTGCATCGGTGCAAAATACAATAGAGGCTGAGTGGCTTCCTAGAAACTGGGGACTATAATTTAAGATGTTATGAAAAGAGTATTATATATTTCTGCTTTAGTGATCTTCTCTCTTTGTTGTCTCTCTTTACAGGGACAAGAGAGAAAATATCCTGTAGTATTCTACAATGTGGAAAACCTCTTTGACACGCTAAAAACTCCGAATGTTTATGATGAGGAGTTTACTCCTGATGGGGTTAATAAGTGGAATAGTGCAAAATACTGGAAGAAAATCTCCAATTTGGAGCAAGTTTTCTATGGTATTGCTAGTGCCGCAAAATCGTACCCTACAATAATTGGAGTTGCTGAGATAGAGAATAGAAATGTCCTAGAAGATGTTGTGGCTGCCAAGAGTCTTCAAAAGGCGAACTATCAGATAGTACATTATGATTCTCCAGAGGCAAGAGGTGTCGATGTTGCCCTTTTTTATCGCCCAGATCAATTTAAATATATTGGAAGTAAACCAATTCGTACTGTAGTAGAAGGTCTCCCTGATTTTAAGACTAGAGATATTCTTATGGTATGGGGAACAATCGAAGACGAGTTATTCCATATATTTGTTTGCCACTGGCCATCGCGCAGAGGCGGTCAATTTGAATCGGAAGCAAGAAGGGTTGGTGCTGCTCAGACAGTTAGGAACGCTGTCGATTCGGTAACTAAAATTAATCCTTCAACTAAGATTATAATAATGGGTGACCTCAATGATGATCCTATTGATAAGAGTATCAATATTACTCTTGGCGCAAAAGGAAAAGCAAAAGAGGTTACGGAAAGCGATCTTTTCAACCCGTTCTACGAGTTGTTTAAATCGGGCTATGGAACTCTTGCATATCAAGATGCTTGGAATCTGTTTGATAATATAATTGTAAATGAAAATCTGTTAAATAGCAGAACCGGCAAGATAAAACTTTATAAGTCGGATTCTTACAAGTATATGGGATACATTTTTGACAAACCATTCTTGCGTCAGCAAAGTGGACAATTTAAAAATTATCCGTTCCGCACCTATGTTGGTACAAGTTTCCAAGGTGGATATAGCGACCACTTTCCGGTATTTATATATTTAAAATAAAAACATAAACGGATGAAAAACAAAATAATTCTACTAATAATGGCCTTTCTGTCGGTTTTGCCTTTAACAGCAAAATCACAGCTTAATGGTATTAAGGGAACAGTTGTGTCGAGAATCGGAAGAGCTCCGGTGCAAGGTGCAAAAGTTACTTTGAAAGCCGATAAGGAGAGAATTGTGGTTACATCTCAAAAAGGTGAATTCGAAATAACAGATATTCCTTTAGGAACATATCAGATGATTGTAGAGGCAGCCGATTTTCAAACACTTAATTTGAGTGTTAAGGTTGAGAACTACTTGAAAGATCTAAATTTCATAACTTTAGTGTCTGAATTTGTAGTAGAAAAGGCTGACGAATTTTCTTTAAGTGAGTTCGATACAGAATCTGCAAGTGATGTTCAATCTATGCCTGTTCTGCTCTCTGCGTCGAAAGATGTTTTCGAAAACATTGCTGGATATAAATTTGGCGAAGTTAGATTCAGAAACAGGGGATATGATAACAGTACTTCTGCTGTTTACCTGAATGGTGTTTATATGAATGATGCTCTTAATGGGTATACTCCTTGGTCTTTGTGGGGTGGTTTGAATGAAGCTACACGTGATCAAGAGGTTACTACTGGAGTTGCGTTATCTGACTATGGACTTGGTGGATTCAATGGAACTACTAATATTAATGCCAGAGCATCTAAGATGCGTAAAGGATACAGATTTAGTGCTGTTAATGCAAGTGGTCAATATCGTCTAAGACTTATGGCAACATATGCTTCTGGCGAAAACGATAAAGGATGGTCGTATGCATTCTCAGCATCAACTAGACAAGGTGGTAATGATTGGGTTAATGGTTTGTACTATAATGCTTTTTCTTACTTCGCTTCGGTTGAGAAAAGATTTGCTCAAGATCACAGACTTGCATTTACTTTCTTTGGTTCTCCAACAGAAAGAGGGGTGCAAGGTGCTTCGACTCAAGAGGTTTATGACTTAGTTGAAAGCAACTACTACAATCCTAACTGGGGTTTCCAAGGTGATAAAAAACGTAATGCACGTGTACGTAACAGCCACGAACCAGTAGCAATGATCAACTACTATTTTGAACCTGAAAAGGGACTTAATCTTAATGCATCAGTTGCCTACAGATTCGGTAGCAATGGTTATTCTGCACTTGATTGGTATGATGCACCAGATCCAAGACCTGACTATTACAGAAACCTTCCAAGCTACTATCCTAATGATCCTTATAAAGCTGAATATATCAAAGAGGGATGGTTAACAGACTGGAAGATTCGTCAAATTGACTGGGACAGAATGTATCAGATTAACTACGAAAACAGACAAGGTCAATCGGGAAAAGCTAGATCGCAATATGTAATTGAAGAGAGACATATCGACCAAAAAGATCTTTTGGCAAAAATACAGGGTTCGCTTAGAATCAATGATTTCCACAAGTTAACTTTTGGAGCAGATATGCGTTGGAATATTACTGATCATTACAAAAAGATGAAAGATCTGCTTGGTGGTCAATATTGGGTTGATATCGACAAGTTTGCTGAAAGAGATTATGGCAATCATGACATTATTCAAAATGACTTGAACTTCCCAGATAGAATCATTGGTAAGGGTGATAAATATGGCTACAACTATAAAGGTCATGTTCAAAATTACAAAGTTTGGATTGCAGAAAACTATAGCGGTAAGAGATTTGATGCTTATGCTGCAGTTGATGGCGGTTTCTCTATGTTCTGGAGAGAGGGCATGTATCTTAAAGGTCTATTCCCTACAAACTCTTATGGCAATTCAGAAAAATTAAAATTCTGGACTTACACTGCTAAAGCTGGTTTGAACTATAAGATTGACGGACATAATAATGTCTATGCTAATGTTGCAATCGTTCAAGCTGCCCCATATTTCCAAGAGGCATTTATCTCCCCAAGAACTAGAAATAGTGTTGTTCCTAATTTGACTACTGAGAAGACAATGACTGCAGATCTTAACTATTCGGTAAGACTTCCTTACTTGAAAATGAGAGTTACTGGATTCTACACTCAGATTAAAGACCAAACAAAATTGATTAGTTTCTATGATGATATTAGCAGAGCTTATACCAATTTTGCAATGAGTGGTATCGATCAAATTAACACTGGAGTTGAGTTTGGTTTGTCTGCACCAATTTACAAAGGTCTTACATTAAACGGAGCTTTCAACTATGGTTACTACATCTACTCTTCTAATCCAAACGTTACTCAGACATTAGATAATAGTGATGCTATCTTGTTGCAAAACGAGAAAGTGTATTGGAAGAATTTTAAGATTGCAGGAACTCCTCAAACAGCTGCTAACATTGGTCTTAACTACAGATCGCAAAACTACTTGTTCTTAGGAGTTGATCTTAATTACTATGATGCAATGTATTTAGATATGAATCCTCTTTACAGAACAGATTTCGCACATAAAGGTCTTACTTATGAGCAAAGTCAAGATTTAGCTCGTCAAGAGAGATTCAACAATACATTTACTCTTAGTGCCAATGTTGGTAAATCTTGGCAGATTAATAGAAAGTACAACCTAGGCTTCAGTCTAGAAGTTAAAAACCTTCTGAATAATAGAAATATTAAAACTGGAGGTTATGAGCAAATGAGACTGAAAGTGAACGAAGATGCTTCGGGTAATGCAATGAGCTACGGAAGATTTGATTCCAAGTACTTCTATATGTTTGGAACAACATATTATTTCAACTTGTATTTCCGTTTCTGATAGTATAATCCTTAAAACAAAATGAAAATGAAAACAAGAAAATATATCATATCAGGTCTTGCGGTGATTGCTGGTTTGTTCTTTACAGCTTGTACAGAGAAATTTGATGAACCATATCAATTCTCTCCTGTAAATATGCAGACTACAACTACTATTAAGGCTTTTAAGGCTATGTACACAGGTGGTCCTCTTGAAATCAGAGATGATATCGTTATTGGAGGAAAGGTTGTAAGTTCCGATGAACAAGGAAATTTCTACCGCTCTTTTTACATTCAAGATCAGACTGGTGGAATAGAGATTAAGATTGGCAAAACTACTCTTTACAACGAATATAAAGAGGGACAAACTATCTTCATTAAGGCAAAGCACCTATTTCTAGGCACATATGGTGGAATGGTTCAATTAGGTGAAAGATCTACAGACCCAAAGTATGAGACTTCATATATTGATACAGACCTAAGAATTAAAGAGACAATCTTTAGAGGTGTTCTTGGTTCTAAAGTTACGCCATTAAACATTACTACTGCATCTCAAGTAAATGATGATCTTTTAGGAACGATCGTTACTTTAAAGAATGCAAAGTATACTAGACAGAACATGACAACATGGGCAAAGAAAGCAACTGCTAACAGCGAAGCTGCATATGGTGAGCATACTTTCCAAGTTGGAGGAAGTGTGAATGTTGTAGTACGCACAAGCGGGTACGCAAAATTTGCATCTGAACCAGTTCCTGCTCTAAATACTTATGCAGATGTTACAGGTGTCTTTACAAAATTTGGTACTACATATCAACTAGTATTGCTATCTCTTGATGGTGTTAAGCCTTTACAAATTCCAACAGTGCAATAGTAATTACTAATCTTAAATAGATTAATCCGGGAAAATACTAACTTTGAGTGTTAGTAATTCCCGGATTTTTTATGTTTGAAGATTTTCTCATCATGATATGGACTGTTGCAATAGCTCACCTATTTGCAGTCGTTAGCCCTGGTCCCGATTTTATAATGGTAGTAAAAAACTCTTTATCCCATGGACGTAGAGAGGGAATTTTCACCGCAATAGGAATTGGAACAGGTCTCTCTGTTCATATTATTTATTGTGTTGCAGGTCTTGCTTTGATAATTTCTCAGTCAATTATAATCTTTAGCCTTTTAAAATATCTAGGTGCAGCATATTTAATCTACGTGGGGTACAAATCTATTGTTGCGAAGAGTTCCGATGGCTCTGGCTTAGGTTTTTCTAATGAAAACAGAGAGATAACAAAAGATGACCGTTTGACAGATATGAAGGCGTTTCGGACAGGTTTTATTACAAACGTACTAAATCCAAAAGCAACCCTATTCTTTTTAAGTCTTTTCACACTTGTGATCTCTCCATCAACACCTGCCCCGATTTTACTATTTATTAGTATTTTGATGATTGTAAATACTATGTTGTGGTTTTCGTTTGTTGCTTACGTGGTCTCTAATCCGAAAGTGCGGGCAATTTTTATGAGGTATCAATCTGTAATTAATAAAGTTATCGGAGGATTCTTTATTTTAGTTGGAATTAAACTGGCGTTATCAGAATTATAATTGTAAATATTATGCAGGATTATAATAGTATATCAAAAGGTATCTTGAAGGCAGTCGGAGTAATGGCTGCAATAACAATTGGCGGATATCTGCTTTATGAAGTCAGACTGTTAATTATTTACTTGTTAGTATCGCTTGTCGTTAGTATGATAGCTTTACCTATTGTTGATTTTTTGAAAACTCGTTTGAAGTTTCCAAATATCCTCGCAGTGCTATCAACTCTTTTACTATTTGTATTATTGTTTGCTGGATTTATTACTCTTTTCGTCCCTTTAATAATCACTCAAGGTCAAAATCTCTCAATCCTAGATACGGCAGCACTCGAACAAAAAACCGTTACACTTTTTGGATATGTCAACTCATTCTTCGAATCTTATGGAATCAATCTTCAAAAAGTTATTTCAGAGGCTAATATTACCTCTAAACTTGATTTTAATTTTATCCCAGCTATTGTAAATAGCATTTTAGGAGTTATTAGCGGATTGGGAATGGGTGTTGCATCTGTTCTATTTATCACCTTCTTTTTCCTGAAAGATAAGAAGATGTTCACGACAATCTTGAAAAGGGCAATTCCTGATAGTCAAGAGGAGAAGATTCTTAACTCCATTGACAAAATTAACCATTTGTTAGGCAGATATTTCCTAGGTCTTATTTGTCAGATATCAATTCTGTTCGTCATATACCTTGTTGTTCTTCTAATATTTGGAGTTCAAAATGCATTCATTATAGCATTTATTACCGCATTGCTTAACATTATTCCATATATAGGACCTTTAATCGCCATGGTTATGGTGATTGTTTTGACAATGCTGGGAATGTTATCTCCCGAAATGCAAGGAGAGATGTTTTCAACGACTTTATATGTTGCTGTAGGTTATACAATCGCGCAGGTTATTGATAATAACGTTACATCTCCTTTAATCTTTTCAAATAGCGTCAAATCACATCCTCTTGAAATTTTCATGGTTGTATTAGCAGGAGGTATGTTGTTTGGCATTACAGGAATGATTGTCGCAATTCCAATGTACACGATTTTAAAAATTATTGCGAAAGAGTTTTATCCAAATAATCCTGTTGTTAAAATATTAACTAAAGATCTATAGTTTTTTTTACTTTTGCAGCTGTCAATTTTAAAAGAAGCGTGGTCGAAAAGGTATTTATATCGCTCAAATCCAGGAATTACAGGTATTATTTCTTCGGTCAGGGAGTCTCTCTGATTGGGTCTTGGATGCAAAATGTAGCCCTAAGTTGGCTTGTTTATCGACTAACCGATTCAGTATTTTTGCTCGGTCTTGTTGGATTTACTACTCAGATTCCAACTTTTATTTTATCTCCTTTTACAGGTGTCTACACCGATAAGCATGATAAACTAAGAATAATGATTGGAGCTCAGATCATGTTTATGATTCAAGCTGTTGCTTTAGCTGTATTGACTCTTACCGAGATGGCTCAAGTTTGGCATATAGTTGCACTAAGTCTTCTATTTGGGATAATTAGTGCTTTTGATGCTCCCGCAAGGCAGTCTTTAGTTGTAGATTTAATTGATGAACCCGACCATTTAAGCAACGCAATCGCACTTAACTCGGCAATTTTTAATGCAGCCAGACTTGTTGGCCCTGCTATTGCTGGCGTTACTATCGCTGCTGTTGGTGAAGGTATCTGCTTCTTTCTGAATGCAGCAAGTTTTATTGCTGTCATCTACGCTCTGTTACAAGTTAAAATCGAGCAAAAAAAGAGACAATCATCTGATGAGCCGTTCCTAAAAAGTTTTATGGATGGTCTGAAATATACATTCGCTAACAAAGTGATAAGGACACTCATCATACTCCTTGCGATTCTTAGTTTAGCTGGTTTTCCATTTATTGTGCTTCTTCCCGCATACGCTAAAGAGGTTCTCTCTGGTGGAGCAGAGACACTCGGGTACCTAATGTCATCATTAGGAGCTGGAGCACTTGTGGGTGCGCTGTTTATGGCTTCGCGCAAACCAGATACTAAGTTTGTGAGATTGATTGGTATAAATACAATCATATTAGGAGTATTTATTGTATTGGCTTCATTATCACATAGTTTCTATGCTTCGTCAATAGTGCTGTTTGTTGCAGGAGTCTCCATGATTTTGGCGTTGTCCTCAGTAAATACACTTTTACAAACTTCAACTAATGAGCAGATGAGGGGCAGAGTGATGAGCTTTTATGCGATGGCGCTCATGGGAATGTTGCCGATTGGCAATCTGATTATTGGAACTATGGCCGAATTCACAGGAATTTCACTATCTTTAACTGTCGGAGGAGCTATAACGCTACTTTCGGGCATTTGGTTCTGGAGCAAAAAACTTAACTAAACTTAATAACTTACATCATGATTCCTGACGATTTAAGATCTGCCCTCGACAGATGGGTTTATCCTTATTGTGTAAAGGAGATTTCAAAGACTGGTAATGGTCTGATTAATACCACTTATCTAATTGAAACAGTTAAAGATTCTGCAAATGAATCTTGTGATTTTATTTTACAAAAAATCAATACTGCGATTTTCAAAGATGTTGATGGTTTAATGAATAATATTGAAAAGGTGACTAATTATTTAAGAATCAAATTAGTGAGTCAAGGGATTGAGGATGTTTCAAGAAGAGTGCTGACTATTAAGTATTTCTGCGATGATCAGGGTAGACATTCTTATTTCAAAGATAGAAATGGTGATTGTTGGAGAGTCTATTTAAAAATTTCGAATGCGAAGTCATTTGAGAGAATGGAAAATTCATCGATGGCAGAGCTTGCGGGGAGAGCCTTTGGAAAATTTCATGAGAGTCTAAGCGGTTTCAATGCCTCATCTCTTATAGAGGTTCTGCCTGGCTTTCACAACACTCCAATGAGAATTGAAAATTTTATAAATAAAATAGAGTTAGATAGGGTAGGACGCTTAAGTGAAGTCCAAGAAGAGGTTGACTTTTTATTAGAACGAAGGGAGCGGTATTCTCAAGTTGTAAAAATGGGTAGAGAGGGCATACTTCCCATTCGTGTTGTGCATCAAGACACTAAATTTAATAATGTTCT
>JACCEE011078333.1_pt1 | contig 20551 bp, 26 predicted proteins | sample 7449931 | NCBI WGS metagenome assembly JACCEE01 (sample SAMN15323457, study PRJNA562643) | freshwater metagenome | isolation source: river surface water | place: USA:Blue River Watershed | collected 2017-08-19 | reverse complement strand
GGCGATGGGCTTCGTGTCGCCGGTGTCGTCGGTGCTGGACGCATTCGGCGTCGACAAGGATGCACGCGGCAACGCGAAGGCGACCACCGACGGCGACGGCTGCTACCAGACCTCGCTGCCCAAGGTATTCGCCGCTGGTGACATGCGTCGTGGCCAGTCGCTGGTGGTGTGGGCGATTCGCGAAGGCCGTCAGTGCGCACGCGCTGTTGACGAATTCCTGATGGGTTCGTCGGTGCTGCCGCGCTGATCCGTACGGCAAGCCATTCGCCGAAAGGCCCGGGAGTGATCCCGGGCCTTTTTGCTTTTCGGCGCCGGTGGCAAAAGCTTATCGAAAGTAAAATCAACAGCGAAACGAACCCCGTGCGCGAAGCGCACCTCAACGACCGGAGAATCCATGCCCCATGACGTCAGCCTGATCGCGACCATTGCCGCCGGTTTCGGCCTGGCGCTGGTATTCGGATTCATCGCGATTCGCCTGCGCATGCCGCCGCTGGTCGGTTACCTGCTGGCCGGTATCCTGATCAGCCCGACGACGCCCGGTTTTGTCGCGGATATCGGACTGGCCGGGCAGTTGGCCGAGATCGGCGTGATGCTGCTGATGTTTGGTGTCGGGCTGCATTTCTCGCTGGACGACCTGATGGCCGTCAGAGGCATCGCCGTGCCTGGTGCGATCGTGCAGATTGCGGCAGCGACCGTGCTGGGCCTTGTCACGGCGATGTTCTGGGGCTGGGACTTCGGCCCGGCGCTGGTGTTCGGGCTGTGCCTGTCGGTCGCCAGCACCGTGGTGCTGTTGCGCGCGCTCGAGGCGCGCGGACTGCTGAAATCCATCAACGGACAGATCGCGGTGGGCTGGCTGGTCGTCGAGGATCTCGTGATGGTGCTGGTGCTCGTGCTGCTGCCGGCGCTGGCTGGTGTCCTGATGCCCTCGGAAGCGGGCAGCGGCAGCGGCTGGCAACTGTGGGAAACCATCGGCGTCACGCTGGCAAAGGTGGCAGGCTTCATCGTGCTGATGCTGGTCGTTGGCCGGCGCCTGCTGCCGAAGCTGCTCTGGTGGGTCGCTCGCACCGGCTCGCAGGAATTGTTCACGCTGAGCGTGGTTGCGGTGGCGGTCGGCGTTGCGTTCGGTGCGGCCAAGCTGTTCGATGTGTCGTTCGCGCTCGGCGCCTTCTTCGCGGGCATGATGTTGCGCGAGTCAGAGTTCAGTCACCGCGCGGCCGATGAGTCGCTCCCTTTGCGCGACGCGTTCGCCGTGCTGTTCTTTGTGTCGGTCGGCATGCTGTTCGACCCGGCTGTCATCTGGGACGAGCCGATGAAGTTGCTGGCGGTGGTTGCGATCATCATGATTGGAAAAACGATTGCCGCCGTCGCGCTGGTGCTGCTGTTTCGCTATCCGCTGAACACCGCGCTGACAGTCGGCGCGAGCCTCGCGCAGATCGGTGAGTTCTCCTTCATCCTGGCCGGGCTGGGGGTGGCGCTGAACCTGATGCCGCCCGAGGGGCAGAGCCTGGTGCTGGCCGGCGCGCTGATCTCGATCGCGCTGAATTCCGCCGTCTTCGGCGTGATGGAACCGTTGCGGCGGTGGATATTGCGGCGCTCGGCGCTCGCACGGCGATTGGAGTTGCGTGACGATCCGCTGGCGCAGCTGCCGATGTCCACCGACCACCGGCGGTTGAGCGGTCAGGTGGTGATTGCGGGCTACGGGCGGGTGGGCAGGCTGGTTGCGCAGGCGCTGAGCGAGGCCGACATTCCCTTTGTGGTCGCCGAACAGAATCGCGAGCTGGTCGATGCCTTGCGCCGCGACGGGCTCTCTGCCGTCAGCGGTGACGCGGCCACGCCGGAGGTGCTGATCCAGGCCCACATTGCGCGCGCGGCGATGCTGGTGATCGCCATCCCCGGCACCGTCGATGTGCGCAGGATGGTGGCGATCGCCAGAACGCTGAACCCCGGCATCCGGGTCGCGTTGCGCACGCAGAGTGACGATGAGGCGGAGCTGCTGCGCAAGGATACCGGCGGCGCGGTCTTTCTTGCCGAGCACGAGCTCGGCCGCAACATGTCCGCGCATGTGCTGGAACAGCTGCGCGGCCATGCCTGAACCAACCGGATAACTGACTGAAAGCCGCACATGAGGACAAGCACGACGAATCCGTTTCAGCCGCAGGCGTTTGCCGGCACCGGTCTTGTGGCGGCCGGCCTGCTGCTGGCGGCGCTTGCGGGTTTGGCCAGTCATGACGCCATCGCGCAATCGCAGGCGCTGCAAAATTCGCCGGCCACCGATGCGGCGGGTGACGGCCAACTGCATTTCTGGGCTGTCAACGAAGGCGGGGCGCGCATCTATCGGCCGGATGCGGGTGCCTGTGCGCGTGTCGGCGGACTATCCGCCCAGTATGCCGACGCCATCTCCGGCAGGTACCGCGTGCCGGCGTATACGCTGAAGGTCGTCAGCGTCCGGCCGCCGGACGGGCAATCCGGTTGCGTGGTGGTCCTCGACACGCCGGAGGGCACGCGGGAATGCCGGCTGGGCTCGGTGATGAAAACCTTCGGCGGCAGTTACCTTGCGCATACCTATGCGCAGGAGGCCGATGGCAGCGTTCGCTACGTGGCCGGCGACTGTCGCTGAGTGACGAGCCTGTGGTGGCGCCAGTCGGCAGGCAGTAGGGCCGGCGTTGCAAGGTGGCCTGAGTCCGTTCGCGATGGTCCCTTGTGATTCATTCTCGGCAAGCATTCTGCCGCGCTGGCATACAATAACGGCTTTGAATCCTTCGCGTCTCTTCCGTGGCCAACCTCGTCGACATCCGCGACCTGCATTTCGCCTATAACGAGCGTCCCATCCTGACCGGCCTGAACATGCAGTTCAAGCGTGGTCAGGTGATCGCCGTGATGGGCGGCTCCGGCTCGGGCAAGACCACCGTGCTGCGGTTGATCGGCGGCCAGTTGCGCGCACAGTCGGGCAGCGTGACGGTCGACGGACAGGAGGTCGGCGGCCTGAACCAGCAGGGGCTGTACGATCTGCGGCGGCGCATGGGCATGCTGTTCCAGCACGGCGCGCTGTTCACCGACCTGTCCGTGTTCGACAACGTGGCATTTCCGCTGCGCGAGAACACGCAACTGCCGGAGTCGATGATTCGTGACCTGGTGCTGATGAAGCTGCACTCGGTCGGCCTGTCCAACGCGGCCGCGCTGAAGCCGGGCGAGGTCTCAGGCGGCATGGCGCGCCGGGTTGCGCTGGCGCGTGCGATCGCGCTGGACCCGCAGCTGATCATGTACGATGAGCCGTTCGCCGGCCTTGATCCGATCTCGATGGGCGTGATCGCGAACCTGATCCGCAAGCTCAATGACGCGCTGGGGTCGACCTCGATCCTGGTGTCGCACGACGTGCACGAGTCTTTCCTGATCGCCGACTATGTGTATTTCCTGTCGAAGGGGAAGATCGTCGCGCACGGCACGCCGCAGCAGATGCGCGACTCCGACGATCCCTTCGTGCGCCAGTTCGTCAATGCCGAAGCCGACGGGCCGGTGCCTTTCCATTTCGCCGGCCGCTCGATCGGTGAACAGCTCGGGCTGGAGGGCGCAAAATGATTGACCTGCTCGCAAGGCTGGGCAGCAGCGTGCGCGGCGGACTCGCCGACCTCGGCCTGGCAGCGCGCACCTTTGCCGCGTTGCTGATGGCGGCGGGCGGGCTGTTGCGGCGGCCGCGGCTGGTCACGGACCAGGTGCATTTCATCGGCAACTATTCGCTGGTGATCATTGCCGTGTCCGGCCTGTTCGTCGGCTTCGTGCTGGGGCTGCAGGGCTACTACACGCTGAACAAGTACGGTTCCGAAGAAGCGCTCGGGTTACTGGTGGCGCTGTCGCTGGTACGCGAACTGGGACCGGTGGTGACGGCGCTGCTGTTTGCAGGCCGTGCCGGCACGTCGCTGACGGCCGAGATCGGCCTGATGAAGGCCGGCGAGCAGCTGGCAGCGATGGAGATGATGGCGGTCGATCCGGTCCGGCGCGTGCTGGCGCCGCGCTTCTGGGCCGGCGTGATCGCGATGCCGCTGCTGGCGGCAGTGTTTTCGGCAGTCGGCGTGCTCGGCGGCTATGTGGTCGGCGTGCGCATGATCGGTGTCGACGAGGGCGCGTTCTGGTCGCAGATGCAGGGCGGCGTCGAGCTGTGGGCCGATGTCGGCAATGGCGTGTTGAAGAGCGTCGTGTTTGGCGTTGCCGTCACTTTCATCGCGCTTCAGCAGGGCTACCGTGCCGATCCGACGCCGGAAGGCGTCGCCCGGGCGACCACGCGTACCGTGGTGATCGGCTCACTGATGGTGCTGTGGCTGGATTTCCTGCTGACGGCACTGATGTTTTCGTAAAACCCGCGTTTTCTGACGAGGCAATAAGATGCAACGCAAATCCCTCGATGTGTGGGTCGGCCTGTTCGTGCTGCTGGGCGCGGCCGCGATCATGTTCCTTGCCCTGAAGGTCGGCAACCTCAGCTCGATGAGCTTCGGCCCCGGCTACAAGGTGCTCGCACGCTTCGACAACATCGGCGGCCTCAAGCCGCGTGCGGCGGTAAAGAGTGCCGGCGTGGTGGTCGGGCGCGTCGAGTCGATCGCTTTTGACGACAAGACTTTCCAGGCGACGGTCACGCTGCGCATGCAGGCCGACGTGCAGTTCCCGAAGGACAGCTCGGCAAAGATCCTGACGGCTGGCCTGCTGGGCGAACAGTACATCGGCATCGAACCCGGCGGCGACGAGAAAAACCTGATCGAAGGTGACCGCATCAAGAGCACGCAATCGGCGATCGTGCTGGAAAACCTGATCAGCCAGTTCTTGTTCAGCAAGGCGGCCGAGGGCAGCAAAGGGGCAGGGGAATGAAAAAACGTACCGTACGTCGCGCGCTTGGCGCCGGGATGGCCTCGCTCTTGCTGGCCGGTTGCGCCAGCACGCCCGGCATGGGCAGCGATCCGCGCGATCCCTTCGAGCGCTACAACCGCAACATGTTCGCGTTCAACGATGCGCTCGACCGCAACGTGCTCAAGCCGGTCGCTACCGGCTATGCCGACTATACGCCGGCCTTTGTCCGCACCGGCATCGGCAATTTTTTCGGCAACCTCGGCGATGTCTGGACTTCGGTAAACAACTACCTGCAGCTCAAGCCCCGTGAGGGATCGCAGGACCTGGCGCGCGTGATCTTCAACACCACCTTCGGCATCGTCGGCCTGGTCGATGTGGCCACGCCGATGGGATTGCCGAAGCATGACGAAGACTTTGGCCAGACGCTCGGCGTCTGGGGCGTGAAGTCGGGGCCTTATCTGGTGCTGCCTTTCTTCGGCGCCAGCACCGTGCGCGACGGTCTGGCCAAGCCGGTCGACCTGTATGCCGACCCGGTGAACCAGTTCGACAGCGTGCGCGTGCAGAATTCAGCCCGCGCGATCCGTGTCGTCGATACCCGCGCCGAAATGCTCGGCGCCTCCAGCCTGCTGGAAGATGTGGCGCTGGACCGGTATCAATTCCTGCGCGACGCCTACCTCCAGCGCCGGCAATCGCGCGTCCGCGACGGCGAGCCCGAGCCGGAGAATCCGCAAGACTGACGGGCCGGCGGGAGATTGTCGGGTTGTAACGAATGTTGTCGGATTAGCCGACTTCGCCTGCATTGGTTATCATGCGGGTTCAACCAAGGTGGCGACGCTCCCGCGCCCTTCGCACTGACTCCGATGAATATCCTCAAGTATCTTTCCGCTGTCCTCTTTACCTCCTTCTCGCTGCTGTCGGCCGGTGCCGGCGCGCAGGAGGCTCCCGACGTGCTGATCAAGCGCGTCAGCGAGGAAATCCTTGACTTGGCCAGGACGGACAAGCAGATCCAGGCGGGCAATCAGCAGCGCATCATGGAGGTCGTGCAGGGCAAGATTCTGCCGCACGTCGATTTTCACCGGATGACCGCATCGGCCGCAGGACGCTACTGGCGCGAGGCGAATGCCGAGCAGCAGGCGGCGCTGACCAGCGAATTCAAGACGCTGCTGATCTACACCTACTCCGGTGCGATCGCGCAGATCCGCAACCAGAAGCTCGAGTTCAAGCCGATGCGCGCGGCAGCCGACGATACCGACGTCGAAGTGCGCTCGAACGTGATCCAGCAGCGCGGCGAGCCGATCTCGCTGAACTACCGCCTCGAGAAGACGCCGGCCGGCTGGAAGATCTATGACGTGAACATCCTTGGCGCCTGGCTGGTCGAGACTTACAAGGGCAGCTTTTCAGCCGAGATCCAGAAGGGCGGCATCGACGGCCTGATCAAGGCGCTGGCCGAGCGCAACAAGCGGCTCGCCGCCAATCCGCCGAAGCCGGCCATCAAGGGCTGATGCGAATGAATTTCGCGCCGACCGTCCTGACACAGGCCGAAGCCGCCGACGTGGTGCGCGCCGGCCTGCAGGCGCTGGCTGACGGTGCGACCGGGATTGACCTCGGCGGCCTGCAGCGCTTCGATTCGACTGCCGTGGCCGCATTGCTCGAGTGGCGGCGTGCGGCGGCAGCGCGCGGCGTGCCGCTCCGGGTGACAGGCATGCCGGACGGGCTCGAGAGCCTGGCGCGCGTTTACGGCGTCTCGGACCTGCTGCAAGGCTGAGCGTTTTCCCGCAGGCGTCGCTGCCCCGTAGTGGCAGTCGACTCGCCGGATCGGCGGGCATTACCGTTGGCGGGTGGAAAATCCCCTATAATCAACGACTTTGCGCTGACTTTATCGTCGGCGCGCATGTCCTTTCCTTCCCAGCCAAAAATGGCCGCCATCCATATCGATCAAGTCAGCAAGCGCTATGGCTCGCTGCAGGCGCTCGGCGGTGTGTCGCTCGAGATCGCGCAAGGTGAATTCTTCGGGCTGCTTGGCCCCAACGGCGCAGGCAAGACGACGCTGATCTCCATCATCGCAGGGCTTGCGCGCGCCGACGCAGGGCGCGTCAGCATCCACGGGCACGACGTCGTCACGGACTATCGCAACGCGCGCCGCCACCTCGGCGTGGTGCCGCAGGAGCTGGTGTTCGATCCGTTTTTCTCGGTGCGCGAAACCTTGCGCATGCAGTCCGGGTATTTCGGCATCTCGAACAATGACGCGTGGATCGACGAGGTGCTGCATGAGCTCGGGCTGACATCGAAAGCTGACGTCAACATGCGCGCGCTGTCGGGCGGCATGAAGCGCCGCGTGCTCGTCGCGCAGGCGCTGGTGCACAAGCCGCCCGTGATCATGCTCGATGAGCCGACCGCAGGCGTTGATGTCGAGCTGCGCCAGACCCTGTGGAATTTCATCGGCCGGCTCAATCGCGATGGTCATACGGTGGTCCTGACGACCCACTACCTCGAGGAAGCGCAGGCGCTGTGCAACCGCATCGCGATGCTGAAGGCCGGGCAGGTCGTCGCCCTGGATTCGACCGCCGCGCTGATCCGCCGCATTTCAGGCTCGCAGCTGGTGGTCCGGCTGGCCGGCGGCAGCCTGCCGGCGTCGCTGCATCACCTCGTCTCGCATCCGGAAGAGTTGCAGCACGGCCGCCAGTACACGCTGCGCGTGAACCATCACGACGAGGTCGAGCCCATCCTGTCGACGATCCGCGAGGCCGGACTGGTGATGGAAGACCTGCAGCTGAACCAGGCTGACCTGGAGGACGTCTTCATCCAGATTATGGGAGGCGCGCAATGACGGGCTTTCGCACCCTGCTGTACAAGGAGTTGCTGCGCTTCTGGAAAGTGGCGACGCAGACACTGACCGCGCCGATCGTGACCGCGATGCTGTACCTGCTGATTTTCGGCCATGTGCTGGAGGAGCGTGTACAGGTGTTCCCGGGGGTGTCGTACACCGCCTTCCTGGTGCCGGGGCTGGTGATGATGAGCGTGCTGCAGAATGCGTTCGCGAATTCGTCGTCGTCGCTGATCCAGTCGAAAATCACCGGCAACCTGGTGTTCGTGCTGCTGACGCCGCTGACGCACTGGGAAATGTTCGGCGCCTATGTGCTGGCCGCGATGATCCGCGGCTTCACGGTCGGACTGGGCGTGCTGCTGATCACGGTCTGGTTCGCCAAGCTGTCGTTCGTCGCGCCGCTGTGGATTCTTGCGTTCGCGCTGCTGGGCGCAGCCATCCTCGGCACGATGGGCCTGCTGGCCGGCATCTGGGCGGAAAAATTCGACCAGCTCGCGGCTTTCCAGAACTTCCTGATCGTGCCGGCGACCTTCCTGGCCGGCGTGTTTTACTCGGTGCACTCACTGCCGCCATTCTGGCAGGCGGTATCGCACTTGAACCCGTTCTTTTATATGATCGACGGCTTCCGTTATGGCTTTTTCGGCCATTCCGACGTGCCGCCGGCCACCAGCCTGGCGATCGTGACGCTGTTCTTTGTCACGTTGTCCGCGATCGCCGTCACGCTGTTAAAGCGCGGCTACAAGCTGCGTAACTGATCCACGGAATTTTTGAGCAAAGGTTGAATCGTGCTGCCCACTCCTGATCTGATCAAGAACTACATTGCCTCTGGCCTCGAATGCACCCATCTGGAAGTGGAGGGGGACGGTCAGCATTTCACCGCGCTGATCGTGTCGCCCGCGTTCGCCGGCAAGCGCCTGATCCAGCGCCACCAGCTGGTGTATGCGGCGCTGGGCGACCGCATGAAAGCCGAGATCCACGCGCTGTCGATGAAGACGATGACGCCCGAGGAGTACCAGGGCTGATGGACAAGCTGCTGATCCGCGGCGGTCGCCGCCTGTCCGGCGAGATCCAGATTTCCGGCGCAAAGAACGCCGCGTTGCCGATCCTGTGCGCGGGACTGCTGACGGCCGACACGCTGGCACTGTCGAACGTGCCGAAGCTGCAGGACGTCGCGACGATGGAAAAGCTGCTGCGGCAGATGGGTCTGTCCGTCGAGGAAAAGGGCAGCGTGCTTGAACTGTGCGGCCGCGACGTGGCCAGGCTGGAGGCGCCGTACGAGCTGGTCAAGACCATGCGCGCGTCCATCCTCGTGCTGGGGCCGCTGCTGGCGCGCTTCGGCGAGGCCAAGGTGTCGCTGCCCGGCGGCTGCGCGATCGGTTCGCGTCCGGTCGACCAGCACATCAAGGGGCTGCAGGCGATGGGCGCCGAGATCCGCATCGAGGGCGGCTACATCTACGCCAGGGCGAAGAAGCTCAAGGGCGCGCGCATCGTCACCGACATGATCACCGTCACCGGCACCGAGAACCTGCTGATGGCCGCGACGCTGGCCGATGGCGTGACGGTGCTGGAGAACGCCGCGCGCGAGCCCGAGGTCACCGATCTCGCCAACCTGCTGCTGGCGATGGGCGCGAAGATCGACGGTGTCGGCAGCGACCGCCTCGTGGTGACCGGCGTGCCGGCGCTGCACGGGGCCGCGCATGCCGTGGTCGCCGACCGCATCGAAACGGGCACCTTCATGTGCGCGGTCGCCGCCGCTGGCGGCGACGTGGTGCTGCGGAACACGCGTGCGGACCTGCTCGATGCCGTGGTCGACAAACTGCGCGAGTCCGGCGTGATCCTCACCAACGGCGACGACTGGATCCGCGTGCAGATGTCAGGCCGTCCCAGGGCCGTCGGTTTCCGCACTACCGAATATCCGGGCTTCCCGACGGACATGCAGGCGCAGCTGATGGCGCTTGATTGCCTCGCCGACGGCACCAGCCGCGTCACCGAGACGATCTTCGAGAACCGCTTCATGCACGTGCAGGAGCTGAACCGCCTCGGCGCATCGATCGAGATCGACGGCCACACTGCGATCGTGCACGGCGTGCCGAAGCTGGTCGGCGCGCCGGTGATGGCGACCGACCTGCGCGCCTCCGCGTCGCTGGTGATCGCCGGCCTGGCGGCCGAGGGTGAGACGCTGGTCGACCGGATCTATCATCTTGACCGCGGCTATGACCGGATGGAAGTCAAACTGTCGGCGGTCGGCGCCGACATAGAAAGAATCAAATGACGATGAAGCAGACGCTGACGCTGGCCCTGTCGAAGGGACGGATTTTCGAGGAAACGCTGCCGCTGCTCGAGGCAGCGGGCATCGTGGTTACCGAAGACCCGGAGAAGTCGCGCAAGCTGATCCTGCCGACCAGCGATCCGGCGATCCGCGTGGTCATCGTGCGCGCCTCTGACGTGCCAACCTATGTGCAGTACGGCGCGGCCGACTTCGGCGTCGCCGGCAAGGACGTGCTGCTCGAGCATGGCGGCGAGGGGCTGTACCAGCCGATCGACCTGAACATTGCGAAGTGCCGGATGTCGGTCGCGGTACCGGCCGGCTTCGACTATCCCAGCGCGGTGCGCCAGGGTGCGCGCCTGTCGGTGGTGACGAAGTACGTGAATGTCGCGCGCGAGCACTTTGCGGCGAAAGGCGTGCATGTCGACCTGATCAAGCTGTACGGCTCGATGGAGCTGGGGCCGCTGGTCGGCCTGTCGGATGCGATCGTCGACCTGGTGTCGACTGGCAGCACGCTGCGCGCCAACAACCTGGTCGAGGTCGAGCACATCATGGACATCTCGTCGCGCCTCGTCGTGAACCGTGCCGCGCTGAAAATCAAGCGCGAGAAGCTGCAGCCCATCATCGATGCCTTCGACAAGGCATCCCGTCGTGAAAAATAAGCCCATGTCCGTACAGATCCGCCAGCTTGACAGTACCGATGCCGAGTTCAATGCGAAGCTGATGGCCGTGCTCGCGTTCGAAGCCTCCGAAGACGAGGCGATCGACCGCGCGGCCGCGGCGATTCTCGCTGACGTGAAGGCGCGCGGCGACGCCGCCGTGCTCGAATACACGAATCGGTTCGACCGCCTGAATGCCGGCAGCGTGACCGCGCTGGAGGTGTCGCAGGCAGAATTGCAGGCGGCGCTCGCCGGTCTGCCGGACGCGCGTCGCCATGCGCTGCAGCAGGCGGCCGACCGCGTACGGGTCTACCACGAGCGGCAGAAGAAGGAATGCGGCTCGGACGGCTTTACCTTCACCGAGGCTGACGGCACGGTGCTGGGTCAGAAGGTCACGCCGCTCGACAGGGTCGGCATCTACGTCCCGGGCGGCAAGGCCGCTTACCCGTCGTCGGTGCTGATGAACGCCATTCCGGCGAAGGTGGCCGGCGTCACGGAAGTGATCATGGTCGTGCCGACGCCGGATGGTGTGAAGAACCCGCTGGTGCTGGCAGCGGCGCAGATCGCCGGCGTCGACCGTGTGTTCACGATCGGTGGCGCGCAGGCCGTCGGCGCGCTTGCGCATGGCACGGCGACGATCCCGCAGGTCGATAAAATCGTCGGCCCGGGCAATGCGTATGTCGCCGCCGCGAAGCGCCGCGTGTTCGGCATCGTCGGCATCGACATGATCGCCGGCCCGTCGGAAATTCTCGTGCTGGCCGATGGCACGACCGATCCCGACTGGGTCGCGATGGACCTGTTCTCGCAGGCCGAGCATGACGAACTCGCACAGTCGATCCTGGTCTGCCCGGACGCAGCCTATCTCGACCGCGTGCGCAGCAGCGTCAACAAGCTCATCGAAGACATGCCGCGCAAGGACGTGATCCGCACGTCGCTGACCAACCGTGGCGCGATGGTGAAGGTGCGTGACATGGACGAGGCTTGCGCCATCGCGAACCTGATCGCCGCCGAGCACCTCGAGATCTCGGCAGCCGAACCGACCCAGTGGGCCGACAAGATCCGCCATGCGGGCGCGATGTTCCTCGGTCGCTACTCGTCCGAATCGCTGGGCGACTACTGCGCCGGACCGAACCATGTGCTGCCGACGTCGCGCACCGCGCGCTTCTCGTCGCCGCTCGGTGTGTATGACTTCCAGAAGCGTTCGTCGATCATCCACGTCAGCGAAGCCGGCGCACAGACGCTGGGCAAGGTTGCCGCTGAGCTCGCCTATGGCGAAGGCCTGCAGGCGCACGCGCGCTCGGCCGAACTGCGGCTGAAGTGAGCGCGGCATGTCGGTAGCCAAAAACATTATCCGCGCCGATGTGCGCGCGCTGTCCGCTTACCATGTGCCGGATGCTTCCGGCTTCGTGAAGCTGGATGCGATGGAAAACCCGTATACCTTGCCGCCCGAGTTGCAGCAGAAGCTCGGCCAGCGGCTGGGCGCGCTGGCGCTGAACCGCTATCCGGTGCCGACCTATGCAGCGCTGAAGGCGGCGATCCGTGCGCACATGGGCGTGCCGGCCGGTTTTGACGTCGTTCTCGGCAACGGGTCGGACGAGCTGATTTCCATCGTGTCGGTCGCCTGCGCGCAGCCGGGCGCCAAAGTGCTCGCGCCGCTGCCGGGTTTCGTGATGTACGCGATGTCGGCGCAGTTTGCCGGACTCGGTTTTGTCGGCGTGCCGCTGAAGGCAGACCTGTCGCTGGACGCCGACGCCATGCTGGCGGCGGTGCGCGAGCACCGTCCGGCGATCACTTATCTCGCTTACCCGAACAACCCGACCGGCAACCTGTTTGACCTCGATGCCATGCTGGCCATCATCAGCGAAGTCGGTGATTCCGGCGTGGTGGTGGTCGACGAGGCGTACCAGCCGTTCGCCGGCACCAGCTTCATGTCGCGCTTGCCCGATCATCCGAACGTGATCGTCATGCGCACCGTATCCAAGCTGGGCCTGGCCGGAATCCGGCTCGGCTACATGTCGGCCGCAGCGGAACTGCTGGCCGAATTCGACAAGGTGCGTCCGCCTTACAACGTGAATGTGCTGACCGAAGCGACCGCCGAATTCGTGCTCGAGCATGCCGATGTGCTGGATCTGCAGGCCGCCGACATCTGCGCCGAGCGCGCGAAACTGGCGGCGGCGCTGGCGGCCATGCCGGGCGTTGAGGTGTTCCCGTCGGCCGCGAACTTCGTGCTGCTGCGCATCGTGGAACCGGGGCTGACCGGCACCGCCGTGTTCGAGCGGCTGCTGCAGAGGAAGGTGCTGGTGAAAAATGTCGGTAAAATGCATGCTCTGCTGGACAATTGCCTGAGGGTGACCGTGAGTACCCCTGCAGAAAATGCGCTGTTCCTCGACGCGCTGAAGTCCAGCCTGAATACCTGAGCACCCCCGACATGGCCATCGAACGCAAAGCAGAAGTCGTCCGCGACACCAACGAAACCCGCATCCGGGTCGCGATCAATATCGACGGCACCGGCCAGCAGAAGCTGAATACCGGCGTGCCTTTTCTCGACCACATGCTGGACCAGATCGCGCGGCACGGCCTGATTGATCTCGACATCGAGGCCCACGGCGACCTGCACATCGACGCGCACCACACGGTGGAAGATGTCGGCATCACGCTCGGCCAGGCGTTCGCGAAGGCGATCGGCGACAAGAAGGGCATCCGCCGCTATGGCCATGCCTATGTCCCGCTGGACGAGGCACTCTCGCGCGTGGTGGTCGACTTTTCCGGCCGGCCGGGGCTTGAATTCCATGTGCCGTTCACACGTGCCATGATCGGGCAGTTCGATGTCGACCTGACGCACGAATTTTTCCAGGGCTTCGTCAACCATGCGCTGCTGACCCTGCACATCGACAACCTGCGTGGCGTGAATGCACACCACCAGTGCGAGACCGTGTTCAAGGCCTTCGGCCGCGCGCTGCGCATGGCCGCCGAGCTCGATCCGCGCGCCGCCGGCACCATTCCCTCGACCAAGGGCAGCCTCTGACCGACTTAGGCCGCGCGCGATCCGCGCGGCAGTATCCACATTCATGAACAAGATCGTCGTCGTTGATTACGGTATGGGCAACCTGCGCTCGGTCGCGCAGGCGCTGCTGCATGTCGCCCCCGAGGCCGAGGTGCGGGTCACCGGCAGCCCCGACGCCATTCGCGAGGCCGACCGCATCGTGCTGCCCGGACAGGGCGCCATGCCCGACTGCATGAGCTCGCTGCGTGAATCCGGCCTGCTCGAAGCTTTGCTCGAGGCCGCGCGCAACAAGCCGCTGTTCGGCGTCTGCGTCGGCGAACAGATGATGTTCGACTGGAGCGAAGAGGGCGACGCGCATTGCCTGTCGCTGATGCCCGGCAAGGTCGTCCGTTTTCGACTGGATGACCAGCGCCAGCCGGACGGCTCGCGCTTCAAGGTGCCGCAGATGGGCTGGAACCGCGTGCACCAGCGTGGCGCCCACCCGATGTGGGCCGGGGTGCCGGATGAGTCCTATTTTTACTTCGTGCACAGCTATTACGCAGTGCCGGACAATCCGGCGCATCTGCTGGGCGAAACCACCTACGGCGTGAATTTTTGCTGCGCTGCCGGACGCGATAACATTTTCGCCACGCAATTCCACCCGGAAAAAAGCGCGGCCGCAGGTTTGCAGCTTTATAAAAATTTTGTACATTGGAACCCGTGACATCCTCGGATCGCGCGTCCCTCCACCCGAACTTTCCTGATCGAATCATCCTTCCGTAGCCATGCTGCTCATACCCGCTATCGACCTCAAGGACGGCCATTGCGTTCGCCTCAAGCAAGGTGACATGGACCAGGCCACGGTGTTCTCCGACGATCCCGCGAAAATGGCCAGGCACTGGCTGGAGCAGGGCGCTCGCCGCCTGCATCTGGTCGACCTGAACGGCGCTTTCGCCGGCAAACCGAAGAACGAACCTGCCATCAAATCCATTCTCGCGGCCGTACGCGAATACGCGGCCGAGAATGGTATCGACGAGATCCCCGTGCAGCTCGGCGGCGGCATCCGCGACCTCGACACGATCGAGCGCTTCCTCGACGACGGCATTTCCTACGTGATCATCGGCACGGCCGCGGTGAAGAACCCCGGCTTCCTGCATGATGCGTGCGGCGCGTTTCCGGGGCAGATCATCGTCGGCCTTGACGCCAAGGACGGCAAGGTCGCGACCGACGGCTGGAGCAAGCTCTCCGGGCACGAGGTGATCGACCTGGCGAAGAAGTTCGAGGACTACGGCTGCGAGGCCATCGTCTACACCGACATCGGCCGCGACGGCATGATGAAGGGCGTGAACATCGAAGCCACCGTGAAGCTTGCGCAGAGCATGACGATCCCCGTGATCGCGTCCGGCGGCGTGCATACGATCAAGGATGTCGAGGCGCTGTGCGCAGTGCAGGACGAGGGCATCGAAGGCGTGATCTGCGGCCGCTCGATCTATGAAGGCACGCTGAACCTGCGCGAGGCGCAGGTTCGCGCCGACGAGCTCGCCGGCGACATCGACGAAGCCTGACATGACCCTGGCAAAACGTATCATCCCCTGCCTGGATGTGACTGCGGGGCGGGTGGTCAAGGGCGTCAATTTCGTCGAGCTGCGCGACGCCGGTGATCCGGTCGAAATCGCTCGCCGCTATGACGAGCAGGGCGCCGACGAAATCACTTTCCTCGACATTACCGCGTCCTCGGACGACCGCGACCTGATCCTGCACATCATCGAGGACGTCGCGTCACAGGTATTCATTCCGCTGACCGTCGGCGGCGGCGTGCGCGCCGTCGATGACGTGCGCCGGCTGCTGAATGCAGGTGCGGACAAAGTCAGCATCAACACATCGGCTGTCACCAACCCGCAGCTGGTCGCCGATGCGGCTGGCAAATACGGTTCGCAGTGCATCGTCGTCGCGATCGACGCCAAGCGCACGGCGGCCGGCCAGTGGGAGGTGTTCACGCACGGCGGCCGCAAGGCGACCGGGCTGGATGCGATCGAATGGGCGCGCAAGATGCAGGCGCTCGGCGCCGGCGAAATCCTGCTGACCAGCATGGACCGGGATGGCACCAAGGTCGGTTTCGATCTGCCGCTGACGCGTGCGGTCTCCGATGCCGTGTCTATTCCGGTGATCGCGTCAGGCGGTGTGGGCGGCCTGCAGGACCTGGCCGACGGCGTCCTTGAGGGGCACGCCGACGCGGTGCTCGCCGCCAGCATTTTTCATTACGGACAGCATACTGTGCAGGAAGCAAAAGAATTCATGGCAGCACAAGGCATACCGATGAGGCTCGCATGATGGTGAAGTCCAAATGGCTTAACCGCATCAAGTGGGATGAAAATGGCCTGGTGCCGGTGATCACGCAGGAAGTCGGCAGCAATGATGTGCTGATGTTCGCGTGGATGAATCGCGAGGCGCTTGCGCGCACCGCCGAGCTCGGGCAGGCGGTCTACTGGAGCCGTTCGCGCAAGAAGCTCTGGCATAAAGGCGAGGAGTCGGGGCATTTCCAGCAGGTGCACGAGATTCGCATTGATTGCGACGAAGACGTCGTGTTGCTGAAGGTCGAGCAGGTTGGCGGGCTGGCCTGCCACACCGGCCGCCACAGCTGCTTCTTCAACAAGTTCGTCGGCGGCAGCGAACCGGACTGGGCCGAGGCCGAGCCGGTGCTGAAGGATCCGGACGACATCTACAAAAAATAAGATGAGCGACATCCTGCAACGTCTCGCCGAAGTGATCGAGACGCGCAAGCCGGCAGCCGGCGGCGATCCCGAAAAATCCTATATCGCACGCCTTTTCCAGAAGGGCGACGATGCCATCCTGAAGAAGGTCGGCGAAGAAGCGACCGAGTCGGTGATGGCCGCCAAGGACGTGCGCAACGGCGCCGAACCTGCGAAGCTCGTCTACGAATGCGCGGACCTGTGGTTCCACTCGCTGATCATGCTCGCGCAGTTCGGCCTGACGCCGCAGCAGGTGCTCGACGAGCTGGCGCGCCGCGAGGGGCTGTCCGGCATCGAGGAAAAGGCGAACCGCAAGCTGCAGGCGCGGGAACAGGACGAAAACGGGCAATAAGCCCGGGTCGGCACGGGCCTGTGCAAGCGGGCGCCCGATGTACAGGCTGAATCATTCAGGCCATCGCCGATGGCCAGGATTCCGGAGACTATTTTGGATAACTGCATTTTTTGCAAGATCGCGTCTGGCGCGATCCCGGCGAAGAAGGTCTATGAAGACGACGACCTGATCGCTTTCCACGACATCAATCCGGCCGCGCCGGTGCATCTGCTGCTGGTGCCGCGCGAGCACATCGCGACGCTGGCCGATTGTGATGACAGACATCAGGCTTTGTTGGGTAGAATGCTGCTGCTCGCGCCAAAGCTGGCTCAGGAACAGGGTGGTGGATACCAGAATAATGCCGACGGCCCCGCCGGCGGCTTCAAAACACTCTTCAACACCGGTCCTGACGGTGGCCAAGAGGTGTACCATCTGCATTTGCATGTCATGGGCGGACCTCGCCCGTGGCGCGGACAGCGTTAACACGACGCTAATCGGAGAATTGGGCCTGCGGGTCCGGCTAGGAGAAGACAATGGGTTCGTTCAGTATTTGGCACTGGGTTATCGTGCTGGTGATTATCATGCTGGTGTTCGGCACGAAGAAGCTCGGCAACATCGGCTCTGACCTCGGCAAGGCCGTCAAGGGCTTCAAGGATGGCGTCAAGGGTGCCGACGAGCCGGCAGCGCCTGCGCAGCAAGTGGCCGACAAGTCGACCATCGACGTTGAAGCCAAGGAAAAATCCAAGAGCTGATCCCGCTTTCCGCCTGCAGCGGGCATGACATTCCTGCCCGCACCGCCCTCTCGAATCGTTTCCCCACATGATAGACCTTGGTCTCTCCAAACTCGCGCTGATCGGTGCGGTCGCGCTGGTCGTGATCGGACCGGAGAAGCTGCCGACGGTCGCTCGCATGGCCGGCACGCTGTTCGGCCGTGCACAGCGTTACATCAATAACGTGAAGGCCGAGGTGAATCGCGAGATGCAGATGGACGAGCTGCGCAAGATGCACACGAACATCGTGGACGCGGCCACCAAGCTGAACCAGACCGTCAGCGACGAGGTTGGCGAGGTCAGCAAGGAAGTCGGCGAGGCGGGCAAGGAGCTCACCGACTCGCTCGCCGAGGCCAGCAATGCCTACGAAGGCGGTCACGATTACCGTCGCGTTCCTTCGCAGTGGGAGCTGGACGCGAAGCGGCGCGATTTCCGCAAGAAAAAACTGTCCCACACCAGTGGCCTGCCGGTCTGGTACAAGCGCGAGAGCGGCCGCAAAACTCGCGTGATGTCGGGTGCGGCGCGCGTTGCGCGTTATCGGCCCAAATCCGGCAAGTCCGTGACGTTCTTCAACTGATCTCATGTCCGACGACAAGCCGTCCGGTATCCAGGAAAACTTCATTTCGCACCTGATCGAGCTGCGCACGCGACTGGTGCGCGCATCGGCAGTCGTGCTGGTGGTGTTCATCGCCCTGTTCATGTGGCCGGGTGCGGCCGCAATCTATGACTTCATGGCGCAGCCAATGCTGAATGCGCTGCCGGCCGGTTCGAAGATGATCGCCACCGGCGTGATCACGCCGTTCATGGTGCCGATGAAGGTGACGATGGCGGTTGCGTTGATCGTGTCGCTGCCCTGGGTGCTCTACCAAGGCTGGGCCTTTGTTGCGCCGGGGCTGTACACGCATGAAAAGCGTCTGGTGGCGCCGCTGATCGTTTCGTCGACGCTGCTGTTCATCATCGGCGTCGCTTTCTGCTACTTCTTCGTCTTTGGCACGGTGTTCAAATTCATCAACGATTTCGCGCCAAAGTCGATCGCGGTCGCACCGGACATCGAGAACTACCTCGATTTCGTGCTGATGATGTGCCTGGCATTCGGCCTGACCTTCGAGGTCCCGGTGGTGGTGGTCGTGCTGGTGCGCCTCGGCATCGTATCCGTCGAGAAGCTGAAGGCGATCCGGCCTTATGTGGTGGTCGGCGCTTTCGTGGTGGCTGCAGTCGTCACGCCACCGGATATCATGAGCCAGCTGTTCCTCGCGGTGCCGCTGTGTCTGCTGTATGAAATCGGTCTGCTGCTTGCGCCGCTGTTCGTGAAAGTTACGCAGGCGCCGGAAGAATCGGCCGGTTCGCTGTAATCGCGGACGCGCGGTTCAGGGCGTTGGCCCGGCGCCGCGTAACCATTTCACCAGCGGCAGGCCGGCGAAAAAGTCGGCAAGCAACATCGCTGGCAACTGGTCGGATGCGACGCGGTTCGCATTCGTTTCACGCCAGACCAGAATACTCTTCAGCTTAATTTGCTCGATGTGCGGCGCGTCTGCGTCGAAGCCTTTCGGCGGCCGCACGAGACTGTCTTCCGTACTCAGTCCGCCGAAGCGTTCGTTCAATTCCCTGTCCTTCAGCAATTTCCCGAATCCCGCGGCGTCCGCGACGATGTGATTGCGTATCGCGCGCAGCCGATCTGCCGGTGGCATGTACTCCCCGCAACCGGTCAGCAGCCTGCCGTTGGCATCGATATGGAAATAGTAGGCAGGCCCGCCGCCCTGGCTCGGCTTTTTCAGGCCGCTGGCGGTGATGGATGCCGAGAAGGTGGTTTTGTAAGGCTCGCGGTCACGCGCAAAGCGGAGGTCGCGATTGATGCGGAACAGCGCGCGCTTCGGGTTGCACGCGGCGACTGCCGGATCGAACTTGGCGATGTCGGCGATCAGCGTCGTGACGAGTTCGAGGAATTCCGCGCGCAGGATGTCATAGCGCGGCTTGTTCATCACGAACCAGGCACGATTGTTGTTCTCCGACAGTTCGTGCAGGAACCGGGTCAGGTCGCGCAGGTGCACCGTGTTTACTCCGTATCCTGTTGCGGCGTTTGCTTCATCCGCGGACGCCGGCCAACGACAACACTGAGCCGGGTTTCCTGCGATTTGCGCAGCACCACCAGATCCACTTGCTCACCGGGCGTCAGCTGGGCCACCAGATTGAGCATGGCCACCGTGTCGGTCACCGGGTGTCCGCCGACCGCCAGCAGAATATCGCCCGGCTTCACGCCGGCCTTGTCGGCCGGGCCGCCCTTGAGCACGCCGGCGATGATGGTTCCCGAGCTCTTCTGCAGGCCGAAGCTGTCGGCGAGTTCGGGCGTAATGTCCTGAGGCTCGACGCCTATCCATCCGCGCACCACCTGGCCGTTGCGGATGATTGCCTCCATGACCGTTTTGACCGTGCTGACCGGAATGGCAAAGCCGATGCCGAGTGAGCCGCCGCTGCGCGAATAGATCGCGGTATTGATGCCGAGCAGGTGCCCATCGGTATCGACCAGCGCGCCGCCGGAATTGCCGGGGTTGATCGCCGCGTCCGTCTGGATGAAATTCTCGAAGGTGTTGATGCCGAGATGATTGCGGCCCAGTGCCGAGACAATCCCCATCGTGACGGTCTGGCCGACCCCAAACGGGTTGCCGATGGCGAGCACGACGTCGCCGACCTTGGCGTTGTCGACCCGCGCCAGCGTGATCGACGGCAGTTCTTTCAGGTTGACCTTGACGACGGCAAGATCCGTCTCCGGGTCGGTGCCAACCAGTCTGGCCGGAACCTTGCGGCCATCGGCCAGGGCGACCTCAATTTCGTCGGCTGATTCGATCACATGGTTGTTGGTGAGGATGTAGCCATCCGGGCTGACGATGACGCCGGAACCGAGGCTGAACTGGCGTTCGTCCTGCGCGCCGTAGTTGTCGCCGAAGAAGCGGCGGAACAGCGGGTCGTCGCCGAACGGGTGCGGCTGCTGCTTGGCCGCCTTGGTGGTGAAGATGTTCACCACCGCGGGCATCGCGCGCTGCGATGCAGTGCGGTAGGTGTTCAGTGCCGGCGCGGCGGAGCCGTCGGCCTCGCGTACCGGCACAGTTGTGGATTGCAGCTGAACCTGGCCGGGGGGGC
>JACCEE010822573.1_pt1 | contig 20557 bp, 17 predicted proteins | sample 7449931 | NCBI WGS metagenome assembly JACCEE01 (sample SAMN15323457, study PRJNA562643) | freshwater metagenome | isolation source: river surface water | place: USA:Blue River Watershed | collected 2017-08-19 | reverse complement strand
TGAGAAGACGATGGATACAGCTTGGTACTCTCGGTCTCACGCTTTTCCTTCTCACAGGATGTGTCAGACAAGAAAGCGGGACTCTGATTTCAGAATATGAGACCTCGACCGCAGATCTTACCGCAGAAGAAACGAGTGAAACATCCACGTTGCCAACATCTGACACAGAGATAACACATCCGATTACGATTTCTCCTGAGACGATGATTCAGGAGGTTGATTCGTCGATTTCAATTGAGACACATCCTTTTTCACTCCCTAATTCTTCGGATCAAGGGTTTCTTACGGATGTGACACTGCCGGAGGGTGATTTTGCGGTCATGGAGGGCGAGGGACGTCAATATCTCCTCTACGATGATCAAGGCAATTATCTTCGAAGCTTTGAACGGATTAATGCCGGATCATCCTACATATCCGCCGGGATATATAAGCCTGAAGAGATTTATCGGATAACGGATCCGTATGTCAAGGAGGAGCCGGACATCATAGATGAATTCGATCCGCTGTGGATGAGCGTTTTTGAGTTCTGCGGCGGTTATGTGGTAAAGCGTGAGACCACTTTTGAGGTTTTCCGCAGAGACGGCCAGAAATTGTTTTCGAATGAAGCAGAGTTTTTCGGCATCGATGCAAGTGACAAGGAAGTTGTATTGTTCTTTTCCGGAACGGAAGAAGTTAACGTTTATTTTCTTTCCCTCGACGGTGCCATACAGAGAGAGCATCATATCTCAAGTTTTCCAGAAGATTATTACCCATCACAGATTTTAAGTGATCAGTATTTCATTGCTGAGAAGGTATATTCCGGGACGGAGATGTATGCGTATACTTCCAGTGTTTTTGACATGGAAGGAAGAGAAATTATTACGGACGTTGAACGAATGTATTATGGATTAATGGGAGACAGCAATTGGAACGTCGGTCAGGTGAATCTCTATCCATATTTTGTGAAAGAGGGTATCACTTATGACGCTACATTAGCACCCGTCGCTCCGGATACGCTGGATGAGAACGGAGAAATGATATCCGGAGTTCTCTATTCAGTCGGAGGAAGTATGACACAGGCGATGTCGACCGGGTATACGATTTCTGACGGAAATAATCTGGTAGCCTGGTATCCTGCCGGAGATAGACTCTCGGTTAGGTATGCCGGACGAGAAATTACCCTTTCGGTTACAGGTGGCAGAGTCTTCTCTTGTACAAGCAAACTGATCTTGATCGAGAAAGAAATTGCATCGATGCAGTGGGAGTATCTTCTCTTCTCCTTTGAAACCGGAGAATTGTTGCGAACTATCAAAGATTACGCTCTCTTAGCAGATGATTATGTATTTTTATCCGTCTATGATGATGAGCAATCAACCTATGTATCTGAGATTCTGAACACGAAGGGAGAATTGGTCTTTCAGACACGAGGAGAGAGTATCGTACCGACGAGAGGTCCGTTCCTACAAGTACAAAGAGGCCCATATTCTGGAATAACGACCCTTGACGGGACCTGGATATTGAAGGGAATCGCGAAGGAATACACAAATGACACGGACTTGCCAATCTACTTTGACTGATCACACGATTGCTTTAACAGATGGATGTGATTACTTCAATAACCTTCCTTCTTCTGAATTCGTTTCGTTTTCTCTCGGGTTTTTCGATATAATGGGGGAAACGTTAACAGTTAGGAGAACCTATGTCAGATATCAATTGGTTTCCGGGACACATGACAAAAGCCTTGCGGAGTATCGCCGAGCAGTTGAAGCATGTCGATGTCGTGATTGAGACATGTGATGCGCGAATTCCCTTTTCCAGTAGAAACCCGGAGCTGAATGCACTCATCTCGCAGAAGCGTCGTCTTCTGGTCTTGAACAAATCCGATCTTGCCGACGAGAAGGCGACCAAGGAGTGGATCGCGTACTTCGCCGAAGCCGGGATTGCCGCCGTCGCGTCTGACGCATCTCATAAGAAGGGATTGGATCTTATCCGCAATCATGCGCGCGAACTCTGTGCGGATATGCTGGAACGCGCCAAGAACAAGGGCCGTGTCGGTCGCCCGATCCGTGCCATGGTAGTTGGGATCCCGAACTCCGGTAAGTCGACCTTAATCAACGCGCTGTGCAATCGGAAGATCGCCGTGACGGGAGACCGACCGGGTGTTACCCGCGGATTCCAATGGGCGCGATCGGATTCGTTTCTTGAACTGATGGATATGCCCGGCGTCCTGTGGCCGAAGCTGGGAACGAGAAGAAGTCAGATCTGCCTGACAATTACAGGAGCCGTGAAGCCGGAAGTTGTCGATATGACATCATTTGCCGTCGACGGAATCGCTCTTCTGATGGAGCGATATCCGGACGAACTGTGTGAGCGATTCAAACTCGCCAAGCCGGGTTCGCCGGATTTTCTCGAGGATCCTTATGAGATGTTCCTTCTTGCAGCGAAGAATCGCGGTTGTTTACTTTCCGGCGGACGCATTGATGAGGAGCGATTTGCTACGGTATTTCTTGATGATTTCCGAAGCGGCAGGATCGGCCGTATGACATTAGAGCTCCCGAATGCACCAACGACGAAGGAGACATGACAAATGGCCGCACGCGAGGATCCGAAGGATAAATACAAACGACTCAGCGAATATGAAGAACAAGCCCTCGCCGACGGTCATGTTTTGCCGGCGGGTATTGACGAGGCGGGGAGAGGTCCGTTGGCCGGTCCGGTCGTTGCGGCCGCTTGTATTCTGTCGCCGGACCGTCCGATCTTCGGACTTGACGATTCGAAGAAGCTTTCCGAGAAGAAGCGAGAGGCGCTTTTTGCCGAGATTAAGGAGAAGGCTGTTGCTTATGCGGTCGTACGTATCGAGAACGATGTCATTGATGAGATCAATATTCTCGAGGCAACAAAGCACGCGATGCGTTCCTGTGTCGCCGGACTTCCGGTGAAACCGGACTGCCTTCTGATCGATGCCGTACGCTTGACGGGGGTTGATGTGCCCGTGATTCCGATTATCAAGGGCGACGCGAAGTCCAACTCCATAGCCGCCGCATCGATTCTCGCGAAGGTGACCCGAGACCATATCATGAAGCAGTACGACGAGGAATTTCCCGGCTATGATTTCTCGCAGCATAAGGGTTACGGTACGAAGGCGCATTATGAGGCCATCCATAGACTTGGATTCAGTCCGATTCATCGAAGGTCCTTCCTGAGCAATCTTCATTATGAGGATGAGACGAAGTAATCATAACAGTCCATTATTTGCAAGAACATCCGTGCTTTTTATATGCCGGATGTTTTTTTGTCGAATTTTCGCGAAAAGATTCACGTAAAAACGACAAACGTTTTTGCTACGATGAATCCGGAGGATAGCATTATGGATTCTCGTTCGATGGACAGGCGTCGCCTGGGTATGCAGGCAGAGGACGCCGTACAATCATTGTTGTCGGATCGCGGTTGCACAATTATGGCGCGCAATTTTCGTGCGGGTAATAGGGGGGAATTGGATCTGGTGGTAACTAAGAAGAATCGTCTGATTGTCGTAGAAGTAAAAAGTCGCAGAGAAGGTGATGATTACGGAGGGTCAATCGCTGCAATAACGAGGAGCAAGATCATGCGAATGAAGCGCGCGACAGCTGTGTTTATGACAGAGAAATCGATCCGAGGTGTTGATGTATGCTTTCTCGCCGCATGCGTGACGCACGACCGTCAGGGCAGGGTGATCCGGATTGAATTTTTGCCGATTTGATGCAAGAGTATTGAGAAAATTATGCAAAATGGGATATACTGTTAAGGCTTGAAGAGCAATTATTATTTTCTTGTGCAAGACAGAGACAACGAGGTTTCTTTTTGGACAATATCTTGGCAGTTTGAATGAATGTGATTCGTTTGTTAGGGGGAAGAAGCATGACAGCTATTTCAAAGATGAACCGTGACCAGCTTTCCGAAGAACAGAAGGTTCTCGAGAAGGTGTTTGAGGAGATTAAGGCCAGGAAATTATCCCTGGATATGACACGAGGGAAGCCCAGTTCAGCGCAACTGGATCAGGGTTCCGAACTGATGACTATTCTCGCACCGAAGGACGTTTTTGCGAAGGACGGTTCGGACTGCAGAAACTACGGAGTCCCTTTTGGTCTTGTCGAAGCTCGTGAACTTTTCGCGCAGATTCTTGATACAGAGGCCGATCGGATTATTATCGGAAATAACAGCAGTCTGAATATGATGTTCGATACGTTAATGCGCTCGTTGGTTTTCGGCGAGATTGAGTCGGAGAAGCCCTGGTCTCAGATTGAGGGTAAGAAGTGGCTGTGTCCGGTTCCCGGTTATGACCGCCACTTTCTTGTGACCGAGACTCTGGGATTCACACTGATTGCGGTTCCGCTTCGCGAGGACGGGCCGGATATGGATATCGTCGAGAAGCTTGTCGCGGAGGATCCGTTGATTAAGGGAATGTGGGCGATGCCGCTCTACAGTAATCCGGACGGATATATCTATTCTGAGGATGTATGTAGTAGACTTGCCGGCATGAAGACTGCCGCGCCTGATTTCCGCATTCTCTGGGATAACGCGTATGTCGTCCACCATTTGTACGAGGACAAGAAGGGCAGCCTTCCCGATATTCTTCGCTTGTGCGTCGAGATGGGCAACCCGAATCGGGTTTATGAATTCGCTTCAACATCCAAGATCACGTTTGCCGGCGCAGGAATTTCTTGCATGGCGGCGAACGAGGAGAACTTGAAGCGTGCAAAGAAGTATCTTTCGGTCCAGTCGATTGGGCCGGATAAGCTGAACCAACTTCGTCATGTTCGTTATCTTCCGGATCTTTCTGCCGTCACACAGGTCATGGAGAAGCAGGCAGGAATCATGCGTCCGAAGTTTGAGAAGACGGTAGAGATTCTGGAGAGGGAGCTCGGTGACAGCGGTATCGCACACTGGAACAATCCTCTGGGAGGATATTTTGTCAGCCTCTTTGTCATGCCCGGCACGGCCAAGCGCGTCGTCGCGCTTGCAAAGGAATGCGGCGTCGCATTAACGCCCGCGGGAGCGACGTACCCTTATGGAATTGACCCGCTCGACGAGAACATTCGCATCGCACCTTCTTTCCCGTCGATCGAAGATGTCGAGAAAGCGATCCATATCCTCTGTGTCTGTGCTAAAATGGCAGCGATACAGAAGAGACTGGAGGAGGTTTAAGACGTGAGCAATACATATGAGAGCCCCTTGAATTCACGGTACGCGAGTGCCGAGATGCAGTTTGTTTTCTCTCCGGATCACAAGTTCCGGACATGGAGACGATTGTGGATTGCTTTGGCAGAATCGGAGAAGGAGCTGGGTCTCCCGATCACGGAGGAACAGATCGCTGAGCTCAAGGCCTTTCAGGATGATATCAATTATGATGTCGCCCGGCGTGAGGAGAAGATCGTCCGCCACGATGTTATGGCTCATGTGCATGCGTACGGAGAACAATGCCCGAAGGCAAAGGGCATCATTCATTTGGGCGCGACTTCCTGTTATGTCGGGGATAACACCGACCTTATGATCATGCGCGAAGCACTGATCCTTGTTCGCAAGAGACTTCTTCGCGTTATCGAGAGCCTTTCAACATTTGCCGATACCTACAAGGCAATGCCGCAGCTTGGCTTTACGCATTTTCAACCGGCTCAGCTCGTCACCGTTGGCAAACGCGCTTCGCTTTGGCTTCAGGATTTGCTTTTCGATCTGGAAGAACTGAATTTTGTCATCGAGAGTCTTCGCCTTCTCGGCTGCAAAGGCACAACCGGAACGCAAGCCAGTTTTTTAAGCCTGTTCCAGAACGACCACGGCAAGGTAGAGCGACTGGATCAGATGATCGCCGAGAAGATGGGTTTTTCCGGCACGTATGCTGTCAGCGGACAGACGTACTCGCGTAAGATTGATTCGAGAGTTCTGAATGTGTTGTCTTCGATTGCACAGAGCGCGCATAAGTTCAGCAATGATATCCGACTTCTCCAGCATCTGAAGGAAATCGAAGAGCCTTTCGAGAAATCGCAGATCGGATCTTCGGCGATGGCCTACAAACGGAACCCGATGCGTTCCGAGCGTATAGCGTCCCTGGCGCGTTATGTTGTGGCCGACGCCCTGAATCCTGCGATGACAGCTTCGGAGCAGTGGTTCGAGAGAACTCTCGATGATTCGGCCAACAAGCGGATCAGTGTACCGGAAGCATTCCTTGCGATCGACGCTATTCTTGGAATTTACAAGAACATTGCGGGCGGTCTCGTCGTATACCCTCATGTTATCCATAAGAGAATTATGGAGGAGTTGCCCTTTATGGCAACGGAGAATATCATGATGGAAGCGGCAAAACGAGGCGGTGACCGACAGGATCTCCACGAGAAGATCCGTGTGCATTCGATGGAGGCAGGAGCCGCCGTCAAGATGCACGGATTGCCGAATGACCTCCTGAGCCGAATCGCGCAGGACCCTACTTTCGGATTGGATAAGGATTCGCTGTCTAAGCTTCTGGATCCTGTTCTATATATCGGCAGATCTCCGGAGCAGGTAACCTCCTTTCTTGCGAATGAGGTGCAACCGGTACTCGTGAAGTTTGCCGGAGACTTGGATCTCGAGGATGCGGAGTTGACCGTATAAGGATGTGAGTGAACTGATCTATTTCGATAACAGTGCGACGACCAAGCCGCTGCCTGAGGTGGCGAGACGGGTTTTTGAGCAACTGACAAGTGATGAATCCTTTGGAAATCCCGGATCTCTGCATCGTTTAGGCGGTGCAGCAGAACGGGTTTTTCAGCGTGCCGCGGAGGATACGGCCAGAATACTTCGCTGTTCTTCCGAAGAGCTGGTTTTCACTTCCTGCGGTTCGGAATCTGTGAATACGGCGATTCTCGGTTACGTTCGGGCAAATCCGCGGGCAGGTAAGCATATTCTGTCTACCCGGACGGAACATATGGCGACACTTTCCGCTCTTCGCTTATTAGAACAAGAGGGATATGAGGTGACCTATCTTCCGGTTCTGGCAGACGGGAAGATTGATGCAGCGCTGTTGGAATCGTCGATCCGGAACGACACGGCACTGATTACTTTCACCCATGTCAATAATGAGACGGGAGTGATTTGTGATCCGGAGGACGTTTGTCGAATCCGTAATCGACGCAATAAAGCTACGCGCATCCACTTCGACTGCGTGCAGTCATTGGGCAAGCTGCCGATTCGCCTGGATCGTGGTTTCGTCGATATGGCTTCCTTTTCGGGACACAAGATTCATGCCCCGAAGGGCGTCGGCCTTCTTTATCTTCGCAAGGGGATTCGAATCAAGCCGTTGATTCTGGGCGGAGGACAGCAACGGGGTCTTCGGTCGGGGACTCTGAGCCCTTATCTGGCGCAAGCCTTCGCATTAGCGCTATCCCAGGCGGAAGAGAGCAGGGAATCTTCCTTCGCGCATGTTATGATGTTAAGGGAAAAGCTTGTGGCTGGACTCGCGAGTCACAGGGTGTGTTGTTTATCCCCGGAACATGCTTTGCCGTATGTTGTGAATGTATCCTTTCCTTCCTTCGAGTCGGAGACGATGTTACACGCATTGGAAGAACAGGATGTTTACGTATCCACGGTTTCTGCATGTTCGTCCAAGAAGAAGAATCTGAGTTACGTACTTACGGAAATGGGAATCGATAGGAAGACGGCTGGGAATGCGATTCGAATCAGTTTTTCGCGATTCTCCACCGAAGAAGAGGTCGAGCATTTCGTTCGAATCATCGACAACATCTATGAGAAATATTCACTGATCAAAGGAGCAACATGAATCAGAACGAGAAACATGAAGTCGTAATTCTCGCACGCATGGGTGAGATCACGCTAAAAGGTCTGAACCGCGGAAAGTTCGAACATCAGCTGATCTCGAATTTGACACACCGCCTTCGGGAGTTCGGGTATTTCCGGATATTTCAGAGCCAATCGAGACTGTGGATTGAACCGAAGGAACAGAGTGTATCCGAAGATAAAACATCGGAGACTTTCGGGATGGACTCCATCGATACAGACCGTATATTACTTGCGGTGACCCAGGTATTTGGAATCGTCTCGGCCAGTTCCGTGATAAAGTTTGACGGTGGATATCCGGAGCTTTCTTCGCAGACGGTTCAGTATGTCGGAGAACTTCTGGAGAAGAATCCTTTTCGATCCTTCAAGATTCATGCCAAGCGCGGCAACAAGCGTTTTCCTATGGAGTCTCCGGAAATCTGTTCTGAGTTGGGCGGAGATATACTTGAAGCTTATCCGGACCTTACTGTCGACGTTCATGATCCGGAAATCACGATCTATGTTGAGATCAGAGAGCATCTGTATCTTTATTCGGGAAAAGTCATGGGACACCGCGGTTTGCCGGTTGGGACATCCGGGAAAGGAATGCTCCTGCTTTCCGGTGGTATTGATAGTCCTGTCGCCGGCTATATGATGGCAAGTCGGGGGATGAGCTTGGAAGCGATCTATTTTCACTCGTATCCGTATACCAGTGATAAGGCCAAGGAGAAGGTTATCGACCTTGCCCGCCTGGTCTCGCAATACTCCGGAAAAATGAAGTTGCACATCGTAGACTTCACGGAGATCCAGTTGGCACTATATAAGAACAGCCCGCAGGATATGCTAACGATCACGATGCGCCGGATCATGTTACGAATTGCCGAACAGCTCTCGAGAAGAAATCACTGTCAGGCATTAATCACAGGCGAGAGCTTGGGTCAGGTTGCAAGTCAGACACTGGAGGCCATGGTTCTCACCGACGAGGTCGTTCATATGCCGATCTTCCGGCCGTTGATCGGCACGGATAAGGATCAGACTGTGGCTCTCGCACGCCGGATCGGGACCTTTGAGACATCGATACTGCCGTATGAGGATTGTTGTACGGTTTTCGTTGCAAAGCATCCGAAGACGCACCCGAATCCCAAGGATATTTTCCATGCCGAGAAGAATCTTGACACGGATGCATTGGTGACGCAGGGGCTCGAGAAGATTGAAACGATCACGATTACCTGTGCGAATGGAGTAGAAGAATGCGTATCGGGAAGCTGACCAATCAAGACTTGCAGAGAATCGTTCTCCAAAGACTTCCGGCATTATCCGAGACGACGATTACCGGAGCCGCGATCGGTTCGGATTGTGCCTGTATTCGTTCCGGAGAAGGGCGGATCTATGTCTCCTCAGATCCGGTTACCGCCGGAGGGAACCGGACCGGAACCCTCGCAATCCATGTTTCCTGCAACGATATTGCGGCGATCGGTCAGAAGCCGATCGGAATTATGTTCGTACTTATCGCTCCTCCGTCTGCCACGGAAGAAGAGCTCATTTCCATGATTGATCAAGCGGGTGATACCGCACGAAGTCTCGGAGTGGATATCGTCGGCGGACACACCGAAATCAGTGACGCAGTGAACCGTTTTGTCATCACGACAACGGCGTTTGCCTATGCGTCGAAGGATCAGCCGCGTATGAGCGGAATTGCAAAGTCGGGGGATACGCTTCTCATGACGAAGACGGCCGGCATCGAAGGAGCTTACATAGCGGCGTCACAGTTTTCTGATCGACTGGGTGAACTGACCGGAGACGAGCTTCAGACGGCAAGGGATTTTTTTTCGGAACTCTCTGTCGTACGAGAAGGCGTCGCTGCGGCATCTTGTGTATCGCAGGCAGCGGATGACACAGAGCACAGAGAATCCGCTGTTCATATGATGCATGATGTAACAGAGGGGGGCGTCTTCGGCGCCGCGTATGAGATGGCCGAACTCTCGGGCTGTGGTTTGCGTATCTGGGCGGAACGGGTACCGATTCATGCCGTTACGAGAAGAATCACAGATCTTCTCGGATTGGATCCCATGCGACTCATCTCATCCGGATCACTTCTTATCGCGACGGCAGAGCCGGACCAGGTAATCGCTCGATTGCATGAGGAGAATGTCGATGTCACCCCGATTGGAGTATTTACAGATCAGGGAATGATCCTTGCCGGAACAGACGGCGACGAGAGAGAGCTTGATGCGCCAAGGGTTGACGAACTGTATTCTCTCTATCAATAATCACGATTACGTTCGTCAATAATCATCGGGTTTGCGCTTTACCGCCCGAACGAAAACAAGTACAATAGCATTGCTTTGATAAAACGCTCACAGTATCGGAGGAAAAGAAATGTTTGACCACATCAAGTCCCAGGATCCCGCCGTCTATCAGGCGATCATGCAGGAAGTTAATCGTCAGCGCTCGAAGATTGAGCTGATCGCTTCGGAGAATTTCGTATCAGAGGCGGTTCTTGAGGCTGCCGGAAGTCCCTTGACGAATAAATACGCGGAAGGGTACCCGGGGAAGAGATATTACGGCGGTTGCGAATATGTTGATATCGTCGAGACCTTAGCGATCGAGAGAGCCAAGCAGATTTTCGGCGCGGACCACGTGAACGTACAGCCTCATTCCGGCGCACAGGCGAATACGGCGGTTTACTTTGCCGTCCTTGAACCCGGCGATGTGATCCTTGGTATGGATCTTTCGCACGGCGGTCATCTTACGCACGGTATGAAGCTTAATGTGTCCGGTCGCACCTATCACTCGGAATTCTATGAGGTCGACGCGGAGACCGGTTATATTAATTATGACAAGGTCATGCAGAAAGCGCTCGAAGTGAAGCCGAAGATTATCGTTGCCGGCGCCTCCGCGTATCCCCGCATTATCGATTTTAAGAAGTTCCGCGAGATTGCCAACGCTGTCGGTGCATATCTGTTCGTAGATATGGCTCATATCGCCGGACTTGTCGCCGCCGGACTTCATCCGAATCCCGTTCCCTATGCTGACTTCGTTACCACGACGACGCACAAGACACTGCGCGGACCTCGCGGCGGTATTATCATGTGCAAGGAAGAATATGCCAAGAAGATTGATTCGGCGGTATTCCCCGGCCAGCAGGGCGGACCTCTGATGCACATTATCGCTGCAAAGGCCGTAGCATTTAAGGAAGCGCTGACGGACGAATTCCGCGAATACCAGGGAAATATTATCAAGAACGCTGCGGCTCTTGCCACAGCTCTCAAAGCCAATGGAATCAATCTTGTTTCCGGCGGTACGGATAATCACCTCATGCTTATGGATCTCCGCGGCACCGGTGTAACCGGCAAAGAGATGCAACTTCGTCTGGATGAGGTCAACATTACATCGAATAAGAATACCATTCCCTTTGACCCGGAGAAGCCCTTCGTGACGAGCGGCGTTCGTCTCGGTACGGCTGCGGTTACGTCCAGAGGAATGGATACGGAGGATATGAAGGAGATCGCTGCGTTGATCACATTGACGCTTCGTGAGTTTGACACGAAGAAGGATGAAATCATCGCTCGCGTTGATAAGCTTACCTCCAAGTATCCGCTCTATCCGGAGATCTGATTGAGGTGAAGCGTTTTGCTTGATTACTCCGTAAAGGAACCGTTAGCCTATCGTATGGCTCCCCGCAATCTCGACGAATACGTCGGACAGGAGCATATTCTCGGCAAGGGAAAGATGCTTAGAAGGATGATTGAAGCCGACAGATTGACTTCAATCATCCTTTTCGGTCCTCCCGGCACCGGGAAGACGGCTTTGGCGCGCCTGATTGCGCATACGACAGCCTCGGGTTTCTCGAAAATCAACGCGGTCACTGCAGGTGTCGCGGAGATCAAGCGGATCATTCTAGACACGCAGAATCCGATACTCAATCCGCAAGGCCGAACGGTTTTGTTTGTCGACGAGATTCACCGTTTCAACAAACTCCAGCAAGACGCGCTTTTGCCGCATGTCGAAGACGGCACACTGATTCTTATCGGCGCCACCACGGAGAATCCTTTTTTCGAGGTTAATAAAGCGTTAATTTCGCGGTCGACAGTTCTGGCATTGAAACCTTTGACCTCTGAGGACATCTTGCGTATTCTTGCGATGGCGATTGCCGATAAGGAACGGGGACTCGGGAACGAGAGCCTTCAGTTTGTCGACGGTGCACTCGAACGAATCGCGGATATGTCGAACGGCGACGCCCGAATTGCTCTCAGGGCTCTGGAGCTTGCCAGTGTTACGACTCCGTCCGACGCTTCCGGGACGATAACGATCGATGCAAGTGTCGTCGAGGATTGCATGCAGAAGCGCAGCATCGCCTTTGATCACGACGGCGAGAGTCATTATGACAACATCAGCGCATTCATCAAATCCATGCGCGGTTCGGACCCGGATGCCGCCGTGTTTTACCTGGCTCGCGCCATTCATGGCGGTGAGGACATTGAATTTCTCGCGCGAAGAATTCTGATCTGCGCGTCTGAAGATGTCGGTATGGCGAATCCGTCGGCGATAACCGTTGCGATGGCCGCCTATCAGGGAATTATGGCCGTCGGAATGCCGGAAGCGCGAATTCTCTTATCACAGGCTGCGATTGTGGTCGCTACGAGTCCGAAATCAAATTCTGCCTACCTGGCGATTGATAAAGCGCTCAAGGATGTCGAGGAGAAGCGTACAGGGGATGTCCCGATGCACTTGCGCAACGCCCCGGCAAAGGGTATGCAGGATCTCGGATACGGTGTCGGTTACAAATATGCACATGATTATGAAGGGCATATTGTCGATCAGCAGTATCTCCCGGATGAGATGGTCGGAACCGTCTATTATGATCCGACATCCCTCGGTTATGAGCAAAAGATAGCCGAATGGCTCAAGAAGAGGCGTCAAAACTGACAATTCCCATAAAAACGATAAGATTAGCAACGAGTGTAACATCTGTTACGCTCGTTGCTTTTTGAAAGGTATAAAGTATCCATGAAGCAAAAGGACTCGTGATTCTGCTTCGAATTGAGTGAAAGGCGTCCGGTGCGCATTATGGTGGAAGATCAAGAAAAAAGAGTCTATTTGGATAACGCGGCGACGACAGTTGTCCGTAAGGAAGTTCTGGCGGAGATGATCCCGGTCTTCACGGAAAACTATGGCAACGCATCCTCGATATATCAGGAAGGCCAGAAGGCGAAGGCTACATTAGAAGAAGCTAGAGTCAGGGTAGCCAAAGCGCTTCATGCGGAACCTTCTGAGATATTTTTTACCTCCTGTGGTTCTGAATCCGATAACTGGGCGATTAAGGGAGCGGCGGAGCGTCATAAGAATAAGGGGAAGCATATTATCACATCCGCGATTGAGCATCATGCTGTTCTTCATACCTGTGCTTACCTTGAGAAGCAAGGATTTGAAGTTACGTATCTTCCAGTGGATGAATATGGTTTAGTCACCGCAGAGCAGGTGGAAGCCGCGATACGACCGGATACAACCCTCGTAACGATCATGGCTGCGAATAACGAGATCGGAACACTGGAGCCTATCGCTGAGATTGCGCGTGTCTGTCGTGAGAAGAAGGTTCTTTTTCACACCGATGCCGTCCAGGCGGCCGGGGCAATTCATCTCGATGTCAAAGAACTGGGAATTGATATGATGTCTCTTTCCGGTCATAAGCTCTACGGACCCAAGGGAGTCGGAGTTTTGTACATCAGAAAAGGCGTAGTCATTGCGAATTTTATGGAGGGTGGCGCTCAGGAGCGCGGCAAGAGAGCCGGAACGGAGAATCTTGCCGGTATCGTCGGTTTCGCGAAGGCACTCGAGCTCGCGGTTTCCGAAATCGAATCGCAAACCCCTCGAATTATTGCGATTCGTGACCGGCTGATCGCAGTGATGACAGAAAAGATTCCACATCTTCGCCTCAATGGTCATCCAACGAAGCGACTCCCGGGGAATGTGAATTTCTCGTATGAGTTCATTGAGGGTGAGTCACTGCTTCTGCTCTTGGATCACATGGGTTTCTCCTGCTCGAGTGGTTCTGCCTGCACCTCAGGGTCTCTGGATCCTTCTCACGTACTCCTTGCCATCGGATTACCGCACGAGATTGCACACGGTTCCTTGCGAATCAGTATTGGCAAATTCAACACAGAGGAAGAAGTCCTATCGATCGTTCCCGCACTGGAAATGATTGTTGCCCGACTCCGCGAGATGTCTCCGCTCTATGAAGATTATGTCAAAGGAAAGACTACCGCATATACCGTTTGCGAGAAATGCCAGAAATAACAAACCGGACGACCGGTGAAAGGGAATCAATATGAAATACAGTGACAAGGTTATGGACCACTTCATGCACCCGAGAAACGTCGGCGAGATTGAGGACGCTTCGGCGACGGGGACCGTCGGCAACGCGAAATGCGGAGATATCATGAAGGTGTATCTGAAGATTGAGAACGATGTAATTGTCGACGCGAAGTTCAAAACTTTCGGGTGCGGCAGTGCCATTGCAACCTCGAGTATGGCCACGGAAATGATTATCGGCAAGTCCATCGACGATGCATTGAACTTGACGAATAAGGCAGTTGCAGAGGCCCTTGACGGACTTCCTCCAGTAAAGATGCACTGTTCTCTTCTTGCGGAGCAGGCCGTGAAGGCAGCGCTCAAGGAATTTTATGAAGAGAACGGCGGAATTCCCGAGGATAAGAAGAAATACTTTGAGGTCCTCGACGAAGATGAGCACGCTCATGACGCGGAGTAATGACCGTCATCGAGATCTTGATGTGACATACTAAGCGGCATGATGCGTCAGCGTATTGTATCTGTCTTCTCTTTGCGAGAGACATAGGACGTGACATAATCAAAACCCGCTTCCTTAAGTAGTGTGATAATCTCACCGAAATAAATCCCCACGGTGCTGTTGTCATGCGAGTCTGAACCGAGCGTTATCCGTGTGCCTCCGGCTTTGCGGTACGCTTCCAGTATCGAAAAATCCGGCATCGCGTCTGTACAGCCGGATATGCGGAGCTTATACACCGATCGGGTATTGATTTCCAGAGATTTCTTCTTATCAATGATAGCCTCAAAAAGGCGATCAAAGGACTTGTTTGCATCAACGTATCGCATCTTGAAATCTGTGTAATCAGAATATCTTGCGATGTAATCGTAATGACCGACAATATCAAACTCGCGGCAGCTCTCAACCATCCCGGTCATCTCGTCGATGTAGGCGGAAAACAGATCTTCCTTCGGCAACTCGTAACAACCCCGATAGAAGTACGGATCTTTTCCCTGAAACAGATGATTTGACAGAATGATCGAATCAAACGGGTAAGAGGATGCGATTTGATCAAGGCGCGTAGCCAAGTGTTTCTGGTATCCCAACTCAATTCCCGAAAGCAGGGTAACCCCGCTGGTATTCTCGTTCTTCCATATACAAAACTCGCGAAAAAAATCGTCAATATCGAAAACCATCGGAGTACTGACGGGATGCGGGAAATCCAGTTCAAGATGTTCGGTAATGACGACACTGGACAAATGTTTCGCGGCAGCCGCGGATAGTAGTTCTTGAGCCGTCATTTGAGCGTCGGCGCTGAACTCGATGGTGTGATTGTGACTGTCAGTATACATATCCACCTCTTACTCAGAAGAAATCAAAAGAGTTTTCTTCTTCGGTTATTCCACTTATGGTATCATATTATCAGATTTTTCGTGCGCGAAAGCGCCTACATCAAGGAGGTTCTCATGGTTCCGAAAGACAAAAAGTTAACGTCAAGCGACGTACCCGCCAAAGGCGCGAAGAAGAATAAGGACAAGTATAAGGAGCTTCTCGCGGAGTATCCGAATCTTTGGGAAGACAGAAATGACGATGATTTTACGCATGCATATGCGATGGCTGAGGAGTATAAACGATTCCTCAACGACGGCAAGACCGAGCGTGAATTTGTCGCTTTGACGATCGATTCGTTGAAGCAACTCGGATACGAAGACATATCTTCTGTTCAGACGCTCCGCGCCGGACAGAAGGTCTACCAGTCCGTTAAGGACAAGGGACTAATGATCGCTGTCGTCGGCAAGAAGCCGATGACCGAAGGCGTGAATATTCTCGGTTCACATGTTGATTCGCCCCGCCTGGATCTGAAGCCAAATCCGCTTTATGAGGATAATCAGGTTGCCTACCTGAAGACGCATTATTACGGCGGCATCAAGAAGTATCAGTGGCCGACTCTCCCTCTTGCGATCCATGGCTTTGCCGTAAGAAGAGACGGATCTCGCATCAACTTCACGATTGGTGAGAAAGATGAGGATCCGGTGTTCTACATTACGGATCTGCTTCCTCATCTCGGTCAGGAACAGATGCAGAAGAAGGCTTCAGACGTCATCACAGGCGAAGATCTGAATCTTATTGTCGGCGGTAGACCCATCGACGACAAGGATGCTTCACAGCGCTACAAGCTGAATGTTCTCCAGTATCTCTATGAGAATTACGGCCTTGTCGAGAAAGACTTCGTCAGCGCGGAGATCGAGATCGTACCTGCGATGAAGGCCAGAGACGTAGGCTTCGACCGGTCCTTTGTCGCATCCTACGGACATGATGATCGTGTTTGCGCTTTTCCGGCGCTGATGGCGATCATGCAGCAGGAGAGACCGGATAAGACATGTGTCGTCATGTTGTCGGACAAAGAAGAGATCGGAAGTTACGGGAATACAGGTGCCCAATCGGCCCTTTACGAGAATTTCCTGATCGAATTGTTCGTGAAGACCAATGTTGTCTATGACGAACTCTCCTTCCGTAAGACCATTGCCGCCAGCAAGATGTTGTCTGCGGATGTCACTAACGGATACGATCCGACTTTCGCATCCGTTCACGATCCGAAGAACAACGCCTATATCGCCAAGGGAATTACGATGTGCAAGTATGTCGGTTCTCGCGGAAAATCGGGAACCAACGATGCGAACACGGAGTTTGTCGCAGAGATTCTTTCTGCCTTTGCGAAGAACAATATTCCGTGGCAGACCGGAGAGCTTGGTAAGATCGATGCAGGCGGCGGCGGAACGATTGCCGTTTACATGGCGAAGATGGGTATGGATGTCATTGACTGCGGTGTTCCTGTTCTGTCAATGCATGCACCGTACGAACTGATCAGCAAAATCGATCTGTATTATACCTATCTGGCTTATAAGACATTCCTCGAGTGCTTGTAATTTTGTCATGTTTCCCTATAATAGATCTCTAGTAGTACGGTAGTTGCCCACGTTGGGCAGAGAAAGTAGGAGTAAATGATCATTGTAGTTAAGCCAGGCGCACCGGAAGATCAGGTGCGGGAGATTCTCGATCAGTTGGAGAGTCACGGGCTCAAAGCCCACATTTCGGAAGGTTCGGAGCGCATGATTATCGGAGTGATCGGCGATAAGAGCCGGCTTTCCGTTGATTCTCTGGAGGTCCTTCCGGCGGTTGAGAAGATTGTCCCCATTATGGAGTCCTATAAACTCGCGAGCAAAGCTTTTCGCCCGGAAGGGACTGCCTTTGCGGTGAAGGATGTTCTGTTGGGAGGTCCGGAGATCGTTATGATGGCCGGCCCCTGTGCGGTCGAGAGCGAAGAACAGGTAGATATCGTCGCGGCAAGCATCCGCAAGAGCGGCGCGAAGTTTCTGCGCGGCGGCGCATACAAACCGAGAACCTCCCCCTATGCCTTTCAGGGACTCGAGCGGGAAGGCCTTAAGATTTTGCGACAGGCAGCGGATCGTCACGGTCTTCTTGTGATCAGTGAGATTACCTCGGAGACAGATATCGAATACGCAAGTGATTATGTCGACATGATACAGATCGGTGCCAGGAACGCGCAGAATTTCCGGCTGTTGTCTGCGGTAGGTAAGTCGGGTATTCCGGTACTTCTTAAGAGGGGTATCGCGGAGACCATTGATGAACTTCTGGGATCTGCTGAATACATCATGAGCGAAGGCAACTATAAGATAGCTCTTTGTGAGCGCGGAATTCGAACCTTTGAGACCGCGACGCGCAGTACGCTGGATATCAGCGCGATTCCTGTTCTGAAGAGCAAGACACATCTTCCGGTCATTGTTGATCCGAGCCATGCTGCGGGTAAGTCCAAGTACGTGGCAGCGTTGTCACGCGCGGCCATCGCAGCCGGAGCCGACGGATTAATTATTGAGGTTCATCCCAATCCCAAGTGTGCACTCTCCGATGCGTCCCAGCAGCTGACGCCGGAAGCCTACCATACACTGACCGAAGAGATCAGGGCGATGGCTCCGATTCTCGGCCGGACATATCCGGTCTGATCCCGGACAAAGGATTCTTATCGACGGCCGCGCGAAGCGAATCGTCGTCGACGTGGGTGTAGATCTGCGTCGTCGCGACGCTTGCGTGGCCGAGAATCGTTTGAAGGCTTCGAATATCCACTTGTCCGTACTTGTACATTAATGTCGCGGCGGTATGTCGCAGCTTGTGAACCGAATAGACGCGCGTATCAATGCCGGCTTCCCGGAGTAATCTCTTGACAATATTCTGAATCATCGGGTTACTGAGACGGTTTCCGAGCCGGCTGACAAACAATGCCTGCGGATCTTTGAGTCCGAGGGTCGGACGAACCTCAAGATAACGGCGGAGGGCTGACATACAAGCGGCGTTGAGATAGATCGTGCGCTCTTTGTTTCCTTTGCCGATTACGGTTAAAGTATTCTCATGAATTGAAGACAGATTGATTCCAGATAATTCGGAAAGTCGCATCCCGCAATTGAGAAAAAGTGTCAGGATCAGATAATCGCGTTCGCGGCTTACCGTATCGGAATGAGAGGCCGCCCCGAGAAGCTGAACACTCTCGTCGAGGGACAGATAATGCGGCAATCTGCGAGCAATTTTCGGGGAATCCAATTCGTAGGATGGATCCTCGCGAATGATTTTTCGCTTGGCGCAGAGATACTTGAAAAAAGACTTAAGAGTCGCAACCTTTCTCGCCCTTGTTGCGGCGGAGGCTTTGCGTTCACGGGATAGATAAATAAGAAATACGAAAAGATCATCGGTGGTAATGCTCTGCAAAAATGATTCATTGATTTGACCTATGGGGATCTTCGAGAAATCGGTGTCACTCGTGACAAGACCTCTGTCGCGAATAATGAATCGAAAGAACATCACGAGATCATAGCGGTATTCCTTCATCGTGAGAGGGGACCTCTCGCGAACGGCTTGCATGTAGCTCATATATTGATCGAGAATCGGAAATCGATCCGTCGGTAACGACGCATCGCCCTTGTTCTTGCTGTTCATGTCACCCTCCGTCAAAGTCCTATCGATATTCTAACACAGTGCATTCTGATCCGATAATTTGATCAAAAAACCTGCTTGCATGCGCGCGGACGATATGATAATATACTTCCATGAAGCACAAATGTCCGCGATAGAAGGACAATGCATCAAGTAAATCGCGAAATATACAATCAAAATCGGGAGGAATATATATGGAAGCGAAACTGAAGGTTGGAATTATCGGAGCGACCGGGTATGTCGGACAACGGTTCGTATCGCTCTTGCAGAATCATCCCTGGTACGATGTGGCAGTGGTTGCCGCTTCCCCTCGTTCCGCTGGGAAGACCTACGCAGAAGCTGTGGAAGGTCGCTGGAAGATTGACGCAGCTATGCCGGAATACGTCAAAGAGATGATCGTTCACGGAACCGATGATATCGAAGGGATCTGTTCGATGGTTGACTTTGTATTCTGCGCCGTTGATATGAAGAAAGATGAGATCCGCGCGTTGGAAGAGAAGATCGCCCGGCTCGAGACCCCTGTGGTATCCAATAACTCGGCGCACCGCTGGACACCTGATGTTCCCGTGATCATTCCGGAGATCAATCCGGAACATGCCGTCATTATCGAGAGGCAGAAGCAGAGATTGGGAACAACTCGCGGTTTTATCACAGCAAAACCGAACTGCTCGATTCAGAGCTATGTTCCCGCTCTGGCGCCGTTGGCGGATTTCGGGATCGAGAAGATATCGGTATGCACCTACCAGGCCATCTCCGGTGCGGGTAAGACTTTCTCGGATTGGCCGGACATGGTTGAGAATCTTATTCCTTATATCGGAGGAGAAGAAGAGAAGAGCGAGAAGGAGCCTTTGAAGATCTGGGGACATGTCGAAGGTGATGAGATTGTATCTGCATCTGCACCCGTGATCTCAGCGCAATGCTACCGTGTCGCCGTTCAAGAGGGACACACCGCAGCCGTGTCCGTATCGTTCAAGAATCGCCCGAGCAGGGAGGAGATCCTGGCCCGCTGGGCCGCATTCGTAGGCGAGCCGCAATCGCTTGAGCTTCCGAGCGCACCGACTCCTTTCCTTCGCTATCTGGAGGAGGATAACCGTCCGCAACCGAAATTGGACGCGATGTTTGAGAAGGGCATGGGTGTCACGATCGGTCGCTTGCGCGAGGATAATCTCTTTGATTATCGCTTTGCCTGCCTGTCTCACAATACCCTTCGAGGAGCCGCCGGCGGAGCTCTTTTGACCGCTGAGCTTCTGACCAAGAAGGGTTATATCACGAGGAAGTAAGTCGATGCGGCCTCTTCTCGCAACGATCAGATCTTTGCGGAAGAGGCTGCATTGCTAAATTCGTATCATTGATAAGAAAAATATGACTTGACGTGTCGGCGAGTTATGTATATAATCCTACTTGCGCTTCGGATTCTGAACGTTTGGCCATGATGAATTCGAATAGCATGGGCCTTTAGCTCAGTTGGTTAGAGCAACCGGCTCATAACCGGTCGGTCCCGGGTTC
>JACCEE010326949.1_pt1 | contig 20580 bp, 21 predicted proteins | sample 7449931 | NCBI WGS metagenome assembly JACCEE01 (sample SAMN15323457, study PRJNA562643) | freshwater metagenome | isolation source: river surface water | place: USA:Blue River Watershed | collected 2017-08-19 | reverse complement strand
GTATTCGTCGTCAGGTCGAGTTCTTCTTTCGGACCTTCTACAATTAATTTACCGAGATCAAAACCTAGAGCTTGCGATGCTTCGGCAATCGTTTCAGCGACGACAGCATTACCTGCAAAACCATTCAGCATGCCAATAGCTTGCGAACCCTGACCAGGAAATACAAATGCAATTTTATTCATAGGGTAATGAAATTCAGAATTTTTATTAGAGGCGAACTAACACAGCGCCCCAAGTAAAACCGCCGCCCACACCTTCCATCAGTATGTGCTGACCAGGATGAATGCGACCATCACGCATAGCTTCATCAAACGCCAACGGAATTGAGGCTGCGGACGTATTGCCATGGCGATCAACAGTGACGACCATTTTTTCTAGTGGAAGACCTAATTTTTTTGCTGTGCCCTGCATGATGCGAATATTGGCTTGGTGTGGAATTAACCAATCGACTTGCGATGCCTGCATTCCCGCCGCATCCAGCACTTCATTAGCGACTTGCTCTAACACTGAAACAGCCAGTTTAAAAACGGCCTGACCATCCATCGTCAAAAAAGCTGTACCTGCCACGGCACCCGCGCTGACTGATCCAGGCACACACAAAATATCCGTATGGCGACCATCGGCGTGCATACGCGTAGCAAGAATGCCCGGTTCGTCTGATTGCGATAGCACTACGGCACCTGCACCATCACCAAACAACACACAGGTGGTGCGATCGTTAAAATCAAGAATACGTGAAAATACTTCAGCACCGATCACTAATGCACGCTTGTGCATACCTGATCGAATAAAACTATCCGCAACAGAGACCGCGTACACAAAACCACTACAAACAGCTTGTATATCCATCGCAGCGCAGTGATTGGTGATACCAAGTTTGCGCTGTACAACGCACGCCGTACTAGGAAAACCACCGAGATAATCGGGGGTTGATGTTGCCAGAATAATGAGATCGATATCGTCTGGCTTTAAACCTGCCATCTCAATAGCGCGTTGCGCTGCTTCGGTAGCAAGATCGCTGGCCATTACACCCGGATCAGCAAAGTGTCGTGAGGAGATGCCGCTGCGCGAGACTATCCATTCATCTGACGTCTCTAGCCCACGTTCGGCCAACATTTTTGCGAGATCAGAATTACTAACTTTCCGTGGAGGTAGGCTGCTTCCGGTACCGACGATTTTTGTATACATAGTCATGCTATTTTTTGCTCACTGTCAGCGTGATCAACTGCCTGAGGCATCAGATCTGCCATCGAAGTTTCTATGCGCGACAAGACATCATGACGTGCCGCTTCAAACGCGCGACGAATGGCCCATTCAAAGCCATCGGCTTTTTCGCCACCATGACTCTTGAAAACTAAACCACGTAAACCTAACAAGCTAGCCCCATTGTAACGGGATGGATTAAGTCGCTGCGAAATTCGTTTCAGTGCGCTACGAGCAATCAACGCGCCCAACATATCCAACCAACCTTTGCGCAGCTCACTCACCAACACGCCTTTGATTAATCGACCCAAACCTTCAACCGCTTTTAACGTGACGTTACCCACAAAACCATCGCACACCACAATATCGGTGGTGCCTTCGAAGATGTCATTACCTTCGACGTTTCCGTAAAAATTAATCAAGCCTTTTGCATGATCAGCGCGCAGCAATTCTGCTGTCTGCTTCACCAACTCATTACCTTTAATATCTTCGGCGCCCACATTCAGCAAACCCACCGTAGGACGATCATGACCTTCGACTGCTGAAACTAATGCCGAACCCATCAACGCAAATTGATGCAAATGATGCGGCTCACAATCGACATTCGCGCCTAAATCAAGCACGTACGTCGGGCCATCGTTTTGATTGGGGAGAATGGTGCAAATCGCTGGTCGGTCAACACCCGGCATTGTTTTTAGTAGGTAGCGTGACACCGCCATCAGGGCGCCAGTATTGCCAGCAGAGACACAGGCTTGTGCATGACCATCTTTAACCTGAGTAATCGCTATGCGCATAGACGAATCTTTTTTGCGGCGCAACGCAGTTTCCAAGGGATCGTCCATTTCGACAACCTCGGTCGCATTCACTACGCTTATTCGGGAATTATTAGCAGCACCCAGTTTATTCAGCTCAACCTGAATAGGCGCTTCACGTCCGACCAGAATTAGGTTGACGGATGGCTCGCTTATTAAAAAAGCGAGAGAGGCAGGAACGGTGACAGAGGGACCGTGATCACCACCCATGCAATCAATGGCAAGTGTAATGGTCATGTCAGCGGCAGAAGTTGCCGAGCCGACGATGGGCCGAGATCATTCATGCGATGTCACGACGACGGTGGGCGCTCTGGATACAAAAACGGCGCTAAGCAGTCGAAGACTGTTCACGCCGTAGTTGCTGCTTCCAGAAAATTATTCGTCGTTTTTGGTCTTGAGGACCTTGCGACCACGATAGAAGCCGTTAGGGCTAATGTGATGACGCAAATGAGTTTCACCAGTCGTTGGCTCAACAGCCAATGCAGCAGGTGTCAGAAAATCATGCGAACGGTGCATGCCACGCTTAGACGGGGTTTTCTTGTTTTGTTGAACAGCCATGTCGTACTCCTAAACCAGACAATCTATAAGTTTACCATACAGAGCAGCGTTAATAAAAGTGATTAACTAATTAATCTGACAACACACGCCGCTCTATTGCTCTCCAGGCTGACCGGCCAATCAAATCAGCCACTCCCCTGTTACTCCAGTTACTTCAGTTTTTTCAAAATAGCAAAAGGTGATTCCAATTTACTATTAACAACCGCCTCTGAACCTTCAGGGCAAACTTCATGTCGCGGTGACAAAGGCAACGATAACAAAGCCTCGTCCTCCACCAGCGCCAGTAAATCCATCGCCGTTGAACCAACAATAACGTCGATACTCTCGTCATCGAGCCTTTCTTCAGTTGCCTCTGCTTGCGCTTCATCGGCTACCAACACCAGACGACTTTCTGAATTAATTTGTTGCGTAAAAGGGGTCAGGCAGCGCTGACAAACTAACCGAACCTCTCCTTTAACCGTCAGGGACAGTTGCGGCAAGCCTTCAGGATGACGCCCACCTTGAATCGCCCAACTCAACTCACCACTTGCATCATGCACGTCGGCTCGCAGCCTTGCGAATTCGGCTACGGGTGTCGTGCCAGAAGCCTGCTCGGCCAATCGACAAAATTCAAGACTGTTAATGGTGCTTGCACTCATAAGCCAGTAGATTCCAGAAAACCCGCTATGATAACAGGGTTTACTTTCAGCTTTATGAGGCGACTTTTGCTGACTTTATAGGCAAATCAACGCTAAACCTTACTCAGTCCACCCTGTCGATTCATGTCTCCCTCACTTGTTCCGCGCTTAATTCTCGCTTCGGGCTCGGCCTATCGCAAAGAACTGCTATCACGTCTGCAGTTGCCCTTCGACGTTATGTCGCCGGACATTGATGAAACGCCTCTTGAAAATGAAACGCCGTCAGAAACTGCCCTGAGGCTGGCCGAAGCTAAAGCCAAAGCCGTCGCAAAGCTGGCGGGTGCTTCGCTGATTATCGGATCAGATCAGGTAGCGACCTTAGACCACGAGCAAATAGGAAAGCCCGGCGACCATGCGCGCGCACTGGTACAACTAAAAAAAATGCGTGGTCGTGAAGTGATTTTTCATACTGCTTTGTGTTTAGTGGACAATCGCTCCGCAAGCACACTACCGCTGCAAATCGACTCTGTTGCCACCACCGTTAAATTCAGAGATTTACCCGATGCAGAACTTGATGCCTATCTTCAGATTGAAAAACCCTACGACTGCGCTGGCAGCGCAAAAAATGAAGGGTTAGGCATTGCACTAATTGATCATATTCGAAGCGACGATCCAACCGCACTCACCGGTTTGCCCTTAATTGCATTAACACGCATGCTGCGCGCAGCTGGCGTGCGCTTGTTGAATGTCTAGATCAATGAACGGAACTCTTTATCTCATTCCCAATGCTTTAGGCCCTGGCGCATTAGATGAGGTGCTGCCCGCTTCTGTGCGCCAAACGACAGCACAGTTAGATTACTTCATCGCTGAAAATGCTAAGACAGCGCGCGCCTTTTTGAAACTAGTATCGACCACGCATCCGTTGGGAAAACCAATACAGGAAATTGAGATTCGTGAATTAAATATCAATACCGCAGCATCTGAGCTGCCTGCACTACTGGCACCTTTACTGGGAGGTAGAAATGCGGGATTAGTTTCGGAGGCAGGTGTTCCTGCTGTGGCAGATCCGGGTGCAGATTTAGTTCGACTGGCACATCAAAAAAACATACCAGTAAAACCATTGGTCGGCCCTTCATCTATATTACTGGCACTAATGGCTAGCGGATTGAATGGGCAGAGCTTTGCCTTTCAAGGATATCTGCCGACCGATGCAGGGCAGCGAGCGGCTCGCTTGCGTCAGCTTGAACAACGCTCGCGTCAAGAAAAACAAACGCAGATTTTTATTGAAACACCTTATCGCAACGAGGCGATGCTGGAAGCCATTGCCAATCACTGCACTAATACAACACTAGTAACGGTGGCCACTGATCTAACGCTAGCGACTGAAACGGTACGTACTCAGCCAGTTCAGATCTGGAAAAATGAAATGACCGCCGGACGATTTCCTGATTTCAAAAAAAAGCCGACGGTATTTTTACTGCTAGCGACTTAAAACAAAATTCGCCTATTTCATAACGCGTCACTGTACGTTCAACGTGGCTTAAGCCATTCGTTACCCAGCGCACGTGCTGCACCTTCACCAACCGCTGCACCAAATTTTTTCAACACGCGATCCGATAGCCCTTCGCGCACTGTGTAATCGATTACATCTTCAGCTTTAAGCACATCGCGTGCAACGCTATCGACGGTACCCAAGCCATCGGCTAAACCGAGTGTGATCGCATGGCTGCCCGTCCAGAACAGCCCTGAAAAAATTTCAGGCGTTTCTTTCAAGCGTTTACCACGACCCGCGCGAACAGCAGCAATGAACTGCTCATGTATTTCTTTGAGCATAGCTTGAGTGAATTCTTTATGTTTAGAGCTGTAAGGCGAAAAAGGATCCATTAATCCTTTGTTTTCTCCGGCGGTCATTAGGCGACGCTCAATGCCTAATTTATCCATCAAGCCAGTAAACCCAAAGCTACTCATCAGCACACCAATCGACCCAACAATACTTGCCTGGCTAACGTAAATTCTATCGGCCGCCGCTGCGATGTAATAGCAACCGGAGGCGCACATATCTTCAACAACGACATACACTGGCTTATTCGGATGCAGTTTGCGAAGCCGATTGATTTCATCGTTCACAATCGCTGATTGCACTGGACTTCCACCAGGACTGTTCATCTTCAAAATCAACCCTACCGACGATACATCGCTGAATGCATCATTTAAAGCAGGCAAAATCGAACTGACTGAACCAGTGCTACTGCCCGCATCAATCTCACCATCGATTTCAATCAAGGCGGTATGACGCGAGTTCACTTGTTTGGTCGAGCCTTTGAAATCAAACGCTGCCCAAATAGCGATAAGTGCCAAAATCAATGCCGAGAAACGGAAAAATACGCGCCAGCGACGATTCATACGCTGATCTTCCAACAACTCGTATGCCAGTTTTTCTAGCAGTACATACGGCGGGCCAGCTTGCTCGGAGGGCTTAGGCGTAGCTGATGAATCTTGACCGGGTTTTGGTGCTGGCGAAGGGGCAGCCGATTCGGATTCTTGACCAGGGGTGTTGTCGTTCATTGGAAAAATTCCTGTAAGCGTTGATACTAATGTTCAGGCACGGGCTGGACATACATATTCGTCCGGCTCCCAAAAAATTTTCTTATCGCGCTCGATGACGTTGATCGCATGCAAACGGCCGCCGCGACACGGACCACCTGCACACTGTCCGGTGTCAGGTTCATACAAAGCACCATGGGTAGCGCACATTAAATACAAGCCGCTGGATTCAAAAAATTCACCCTCAGTCCAGTCCAGCTCCATGGGCAAATGTGCACATCGATTCAGATAGGCGCGCGGCTCTTGGCCATAGCGAACAACAAATGCAGTCAAGTCATCACCACCGACGGTGACTGGAAAGCGTATGCCCTTGCCGCCTTCATCCAGCGACTCTGAATCGCAAATATAAATCGCTTCGCTCATGTGAAATGTGTCAGCTCAAAAATTTTAAGCGTGTTCATTTAACCACGCATGCAATTCCGGCACCGAGTTTGCACCAAACAACGGCGACATCGCTTCTAGTTCATGCCGTGGATGCGCGCCATAATGAACGCCTATCCCGGCCGCCCCGGCATTACCGGCCATCAGCAAATCATGCGTGGTATCACCGATCATGACAGTACGACGCATATCTTGACCCAATTCGCGCGTTATTTCTTGCAGCATCGCCGGATGGGGCTTAGAGAATGTCTCGTCGGCGCACCGTGTGGAATCAAACACTGACATCAAGCCCACCGTACTCAGTGCACGACTTAATCCCACTCGACTTTTACCCGTTGCCACTGCCAAAAAATAACCCTGACTAGCAAGATCATCCAGCATTTCTCTGACACCGTCGAACAAAGTCAGTGTTTGGTCTTGTGCTAAATAATGATAACGGTAACGCTCGACCATACGTGGATACGATTTAGGATCTAGGTCAGGCAACACGGCCTGCATAGCATCTTGCAAACCTAGCCCGATGACATGCGATGCCGCACGATCATCCGGTACGGGCAATCCTAAGTCGCGCGCTGCCGCCTGCATGCTCGCCACAATCGTGGCGGTGCTGTCCATCAACGTACCATCCCAATCGAACACGATCAGGTCAAATTGTTTTCTGGCCATCAGCCTAGCTCTTTTTTAAACGCGCTATCCATCACGCAGGGTTATATTTTTTAATGCTTAATCGCTGGTCACGCTATCTAAAAAGCGCTGGCAATCCGGTGCCAGTGAAGATTCAATCCTAAGCTCCGAACCGGTTGCAGGATGCTGAAACCGCAAAGTCCATGCATGCAAAAACATGCGCTTTAAAGCTCCTCTACCTACTGCTGCCTTGTGTAATTGGCGATTGAATGCAAAGTCACCGTATTTTTCATCGCCGACGATTGGAAACCCCGACGACGCTAAGTGCACACGAATTTGATGCGTTCTACCTGTTTTCAGCTCAGCTTCCAACAAAACAAACTCACCGTATTTTCTCAATAAATTGAATACCGTGTGCGAAGGCTGTCCATCGGATTGAACGCGCACTCGTCGCTCACCTTCTGGCGTGGTGTATTTGAACAGAGGCAGCTTAATATGCTGACGGCGATGCAGCCACTGCCCATGAACCAGCGCCAGATAGCGCTTATCAATCAGACCGGCACGAATTTGCTCGTGCAACGCAGTTAAGGCACTACGTTTTTTTGCCAGCATCAAAATGCCTGAGGTTTCACGGTCTAGTCTGTGCACCAACTCTAAAAATTTGGCGTTTGGCCTGGCAGCCCGAAGTTGCTCGATGACTCCGTGACTAATGCCCGATCCTCCATGGACTGCCACACCCGCCGGCTTATCGATGATCAGCAAGTGCTCATCTTCGAACAGGATGGCAAATTCCATGGCAGGAACATGGGTATGTTCACGCTCAGCGATACGCATAGGCGGGACGCGTACCGTATCACCCTCAACTAATCGGTACGTGGCATCTATCCGCCCCTTATTTACCCTGACTTGGCCGGAACGCAGAACTTGGTACACATGGCTTTTCGGTACGCCTTTGCAGATTCGTAGCAAAAAGTTATCAATTCGTTGCCCGGCTTGTTCAGAGTCAATCGTCAGCCATTGAACTGCGGGGCGATTTGATGATTCGGCAAGCTCGGCGCGAAACCTCGGGTCATTTTCGGAAAGCCTCGCTAAGTCATTCATTTTGAATATATAATCCGCAAAGCGATGTAAGTCGCTGGGTGTGTAACATTAAAGAACGCATTCTACACAGGGGCATCTCTATCGGCCCCGTCTGTTTCGAGGTTCTCACACAATGAGCGCAGGTTTCGCTAACAAAGCGAATCCAGGTAACTGGCGGCATTCTGTGATCCTCCTAGAGAATTCGATAGTAAAGCTGTGCATGCAGGCTTTTTTGCGTTGTCAGGGTCGCACCGAAGTTGCGATCGGACCGGACGCCAAATCGCCGGAAGCAAAAGCTAGGAAAGCAAGGATTAGTCTGGCAAGCCGTTCTCAAGATGAAGGCTTGCTGGCAGATGCAACTGAATTAATTTGCTGATTGTGACGATAATGAGATTCCAACCAACGCTGGTTGAACAACGCCTTCACACCAATGACAAGCCGCCAATCGGGGCTGGTTTGTTGCTGCGTGATGGTGTGATCTTTTTTCGTTAGTCGCAAAACCTCAGTTTCATCCTCGCCAAGTGCGACGAGCGTCAAATGCTCTGTCTTCACTTAACGGCAATATCCCTCTCCCGGCTTCTGCTCCCACGCATGCATCCAATGATTTTTCCGCGCTAACAGACCTATAGTCTGCTAGCCGGGCATGGGCCTTTTAGGGCCACGGAGCCATACACAATGAAACGCATGCTGTTTAATGCCACGCAACAGGAAGAGTTGCGCGTAGCAATCGTCGATGGGCAAAAGCTTATCGACATCGATATCGAGACCACCGGTCGCGAACAACGAAAATCGAACATCTACAAAGGCATCATCACCCGCATCGAGCCCTCGCTCGAAGCCTGTTTTGTCAACTACGGTGAAGAACGTCACGGTTTTCTGCCATTTAAAGAAGTCGCGCGCAGCTATTTCCGGGAAGGCGTCGACATTCGTAACGCAAGCATCCGCGATGCGCTGCGCGAAGGTCAGGAAATTGTGGTTCAGGTTGAAAAAGAAGAGCGCGGCAACAAAGGCGCTGCCCTGACATCATTTATATCTCTCGCAGGCCGCTATCTGGTGCTAATGCCTAACAACCCACGTGGTGGTGGCGTATCGCGCCGCGTTGAGGGCGAAGACCGACAAGAACTGCGCGAAGCGATGGACAAGCTCGATCTGCCACAAGGTATGTCTGTCATTGCTCGTACCGCCGGTATCGGTCGTAACGTCGATGAACTGCAGTGGGATTTAAATTACTTAATGCAGCTATGGCGTGCCATTGATGGCGCCGGCAAATCGGCTCCCGGTGCTTTCCTGATCTATCAGGAATCCTCACTCGTCATTCGCGCTATCCGCGACTACTTCCAGCCTGATATCGGTGAAATCCTGATCGATACCGATGACATCTTTGAACAAGCTCAACAATTCATGAGCCACGTGATGCCGGATATGGCGCACAGAGTCAAACGCTATCGTGAAGAAGTGCCGCTGTTTTCGCGTTTTCAAATCGAACACCAAATCGAAAGCGCCTATTCGCGCACCGTACCGCTACCTTCTGGTGGCGCAATCGTTATTGATCACACCGAAGCACTGGTATCGGTTGATGTGAACTCGGCGCGTTCTACGCGCGGCGGTGATATCGAAACCACGGCATTCAACACCAATTTAGAAGCGGCAGATGAAGTCGCGCGTCAATTACGCCTGCGTGACTTGGGTGGCTTGATTGTGATCGACTTCATCGACATGGAGAATTCCAAGAATCAGCGTGAAGTTGAGAACCGTCTCAAAGATGCACTGCACTACGATCGTGCGCGCGTTCAGATGGGAAAAATTTCTCGCTTTGGCTTGATGGAACTCTCGCGTCAGCGACTGCGTCCTTCGCTCTCCGAAGGTAGTCACATCACCTGCCCACGTTGTAACGGCACTGGGCATATCCGCGATACCGAATCATCAGCATTGCAAGTCCTGCGTATCATTCAGGAAGAAGCGATGAAGGAAAACTCCGCCGCGATCCACGTGCAAGCCCCCGTGGATGTGGCTGCATTCCTGCTGAACGAAAAACGTGGCGAGATTTTGAAAATCGAAACTCGTCATCGTGCCTCCGTAGTGCTGATACCTAACAAGCATTTAGAGACGCCGCACTACAAGCTTGACCGTATCAAGCACGATGATCCACGCTTAGATGATCTGCAAGCTAGTTACAAATTGGCTGAAGAAGGTGACACCGATGTCGGTTATAGCAAGCGCAAAGAAGAAGAGCGCAAGCCACGTCAGGAAGCTGTCGTTAAATCGATCACGCCTGATCAACCCGCACCGATTGTTGAGCGTCGCGAAACTCGCGGACAAAGCAATGAGCAAGCCGCCGAAGGATTTCTGTCACGTCTGTTTGGATTTTTCCGCAAAAAACCAGCAGCAGAAACTCCAGCAGCAGCGGGCGCCAAAACTAAAGATCGTGAACGTAGTGAGCGCGGCGGTCGCGGTCGTAATCGTTCCGGTCGTGGACGCGGACGTGATAAGACAGATGAACGTCCAGAGTCACGTGAAGCCAAGGAAGCACGCGAGCCTAAGGTTAAGGAAATCAAAGAGCCCCGTCAGCCCAAACCACCGCGTGAGCCTAAAGAGTCGCGTGAACCTAAGGACGGTAATGAGCCACGCCGCGAACGCGGTAATCGTCAGCAACGAGATGATAAGCGTCCGCTCGCCACTGATGAAAATACCCATCTTGTCAGCGTAGACGGTACTTACCCAGCAAACACGCATCCAGTGTCCGCTTCAGTCGGTAGTGAACAGCCGATTCAGGCTGATCTGCTCACTAACCCGGGTGAAGAGTCAACGACGGATGCATCGGGTGAGCCGCGTCGTCGTCGTCGCCGTGGTGGCCGCAATCGTAATCGTCGCGATCGTGATCCAGTTGATGGTAATCAGTCAGAGAATATTGGCATCGACGCGTCAGGCTCGCATGCGCATGCTGATCACACTGATCACTCCGAATCAAATACCGTCGAAGTGGTGCAGCAATTTATCGAACACGCGAGCGAGTCACGCCCAAGCTATGCAACAGAAGCACCTGTGAATAGTGCAGCAACGTACTCACCCGCGCCTACGTTTACTAGCGAAGCTGCTGCTGCTACTGATACCCCCGCGCCTGCACCTACAGTGACAGCCGAAGCACCTGCGGTTGAGCCTAAGTACACTCAGGTTGATTCGCATACGCATTCGACTACAAGTACACATCATGATCATCACGAACATCACGATCATCATGATGCGCATGCTGAATCATCGACAGTAGAGACCACTCCAACACCTGCTCCGGCGTTCGTACCTACTCCGGTGGCAGTAACTCCTGCACCTAGTCCCGCACCTGCACCCGCGCCGGTGGCAGCGCCAGTATCAAGTCCAGTAGTGCAGGCAGTAAGCCAACAGAGTTTGGATGAGGTGTTGAAATCGGCCGGGTTGACCATGGCAGTAACCAACCCAGACAAACTACGTCAGGTACAGGAAGCTTCCGCTGTGACAACGCCACCAGTGCGTACGCCACGAGAGCGCAAGCCCGTGGTATCAGTACCATCGGAGCCGCTGGTGCAAATCGAGACACAACGTTAATGTCGTGTTGTTTTCGTTTAAAAAAAACCGCAGAGCGATCTGCGGTTTTTTTTCGATCTTCATAAAGCACATAAACACTATCGCTTGGGCGGGCTCCATTCGCCTCGTTGAATTTTCTCCAACCAAAAAACACCGATGATCGTTTTTACGTCGGTGATCTTCCCCGATCTCACCCACTCGAGTACTTCAGTAAACGGCACGCTAAACACATCAAGAAATTCGCCGGCATCTAACTCCTGCTCACCTTCAGATAAACCTTTGGCCAGATAAATATCCAGATGCTCATCCGAGTAAGCAATCGCATTATGTATCGTGCAAACATAGTGCCACTCCGTCGCTGAATAACCTGTCTCTTCCCGTAATTCACGTTGTGCGCAAAGTAAAGGATCCTCGTTATCATCTAATTTACCCGCCGGGAATTCTATGAACACTTGATCGTTGGGATAACGGAACTGACGCTCCATCACCACTCGCCCATCTTCAAACAAAGGAATAATGACTACCGCGCCCGGATGGCGAAAGTATTCTCTAACTGCTTGCGTACCATCGGGCAAACGAACCTGATCACTACGAAGCTTGATAAACGCGCCGTCGTAAACAAGCTCACTACTGATCGGTGATTCCGTCAGATGTTTGTCCATCAGCACTCCGAGATATGAATAGAAAACGAGCGAAAACTTCGACTATGCGAAGTTCGCTTAGTCAGTCGACTGTTGCCGACGCAAATGGCGCCAAACGAAACCTGGGAACGCCAGAACCAGCATGAGGCAAATAGTCACGGTATAGAACTGCCAGCCCTGAGGGAAGGCATTGCCGGCCATGGATTCAAGTGCGCGGGCAAGACCCAGCAACACAAAATAGAAGACCAGTAATTCAAACAGGCGAATAGCAAATGACTTGGGCGCACCTTTGGGTCGGTACACACCAAAAACAGATTCCGTCACAAACGGAAAATTAGCCGCCACTGCCATCAAGAAAATGACTAGCCAAGCAGCAGTTGAGGTATTCATAGTGAGTTCAGTTTCAGGACGCTAGCGCCTGAGTAATAGCGTGCAGGCAGGCACTCATCAACGGACTAGGCAGCAAACCTAACACCAAGGTAGCTGCACCATTGATCGATAATACGATTTGCATGTCCTTAGGAACGCTGATGGGAGCCGTATCAATCGCGTCATCAAAATACATGAGTTTAATCACGCGCAAATAATAGAACGCACCGATCAGTGACATCATCACCGCAAAAATAACCAATGCAACCTGTCCCGCATCGAGTGCCGCTTGAAGTACGGATATCTTCGCGTAAAAACCGGCCATAGGCGGTACGCCTGCCAATGACAGCATGAGCAACATCATCATGGCTGCGAACCATGGGCTTCGCTGATTCAAGCCTTTGAAATCATCCAACTGTTCAGCTTCAAAACCCCCACGGGATAACAGCATGACAGTCGCAAAACAGCCTAAGGTCGTCAACACATAAGTGACGGTGTAGAACATCGACGCGCTGTAGGCGCTAGCGGTTGCTTCGGCAGTCGACCCAGCAAAAACACCCGATGCTAAACCGAGCAACATAAAACCCATTTGCGAAATGGTTGAGTACGCCAACATACGTTTGATGTTGGTCTGCGCTAACGCAGTAATGTTACCGATAACCAGTGACGCAACCGACATTACCACCAGCATTTGCTGCCAATCGCCTGCCAGTGCACCTAAGCCTTCCACCAACAAGCGCATGCAAATAGCAAAAGCGGCGAGTTTAGGCGCAGCACCCAATAACAAGGTGACCGACGTTGGAGCTCCTTGATACACATCCGGTGCCCACATATGAAATGGTGCCGCTCCTAATTTAAAAGCCAAGCCCGACACCATAAATACCAGACCTAACACGAGCACTGTCTTGCTCGCCGAACCTGAAGCGATAGCAGCCGCTACTTGTGTCAAGTTGAGCGAACCGGTAGCGCCATACAACATCGACATACCGTACAACATAAAACCTGAGGCCAGTGCGCCGAGTACAAAATACTTCATAGCAGCTTCAGTGGAGATAGGGTTATCACGACGCAGTGCAACCAACGCGTAGAGTGATAGCGACATTAACTCCATTCCTAGATAAATGATCAGGAAGCTATTCCCTGAAATCATGATCATCTGACCAAGTAAGGTCAGCAGCGCCAATACATAAAATTCACCACTTAAAGAACCACCCAACATGCCGCGGATCAACACGTACTGGCGTGAATAAATGAGCGTAATAAACGTGGCCGTACAAGCAAAGAGCTTGAGCAGCATGGCCATAGGATCGTTCACAAACATGTTATTAAATGCATAGCTGCTGCCAGCCGCACCAAAACCTGACATGGCGATGTAGCCTGTCACGACAATCGCAAGTAACGATAAACGGTGACTGACAGGCTGGCTATCTTCGTGCACAAACAGCCCGGCGACCAGCACGGCCATGATCGCAATCGCAAGAAAAATCTCAGCGCTAGCGGGAATCAGGTTCAGTTCATTCATGATCAGCCGATGAAAATTCTAGGTTATTGGGGAATCTTGGAAACCGACACATGCTGAAGTAAATCCGTCACTGAGGTCTGCATTGCATCGGTAAACGGAGCGGGATACACACCCATCCACAGCACAGCAATCATCAATACGCTCAGTATGAAAAACTCGCGCGACGTGATGTCGGTCAGGGCAGCGACATCCTCATTTGCCACTTCGCCGAATACCACGCGTTTAACCAGCCACAACGAGTAAGCAGCACCCAGAATCAATGCAGTCGCTGCTAGCAATCCTATCCAGAAATTGTATTTGACTGATCCAAGTATCACCAGAAACTCACCGATAAAACCCGAGGTACCTGGCAGTCCCGCGTTTGCCAAAGAGAAAAATACAAAGAACGCTGCAAACCGCGGCATGGTATTGATCACACCGCCATACGATGCAATCTCGCGTGAATGAACACGATCATAAAGAACACCGATACACAAAAACATAGCGCCCGAGACAAAGCCGTGCGAGATCATTTGCATCAGTCCACCCTGCACTGCCATCTCACCGAATACAAATAAGCCTAAGGTGACAAAACCCATATGAGCAATTGATGAATACGCCACCAACTTTTTCATATCTGCTTGCACCAGCGCGACTAAACCAATATAAATCACGGCGACTAATGACAAAGCGATCATCATCCCTGATAGGTAATGGCTAGCATCCGGAGCTATCGGCAATGAAAATCTCAGCAAACCATATCCACCTAACTTCAGCATGATCGCTGCAAGGATGACCGAGCCGCCGGTAGGTGCTTCAACGTGAGCATCGGGTAACCAGGTATGTACTGGCCACATTGGTACCTTGACCGCAAAGGCCATCAAGAAAGCTAAGAAAACAATAATTTGTCCATGGAGCGTCAAAGGCAGCTTATGCCATGTTTGAATATCAAAGCTGCCGTTTGATTGTGCATACAAGTACAACAACGCCACCAACATCAGCAATGAGCCTAGCAAGGTGTACAAGAAAAATTTTAGTGCGGCGTAAACACGACGAGGACCACCCCAAACACCGATGATGATAAACATCGGTATTAGCGTTGCTTCGAAAAACACGTAGAACAACAATGCATCCAACGCGCAGAACACACCAATCATCAGACCTGAGAGAATTAAGAATGCGCCCATGTATTGAGAAACACGCTTCTGTATCACCTCCCAGCCTGCGATCACCACAATAAACGTGATAAAGGCCGTTAAAGGAATAAACCATAGAGAGAGGCCATCAATCCCCAGATGGTAAAAAACATTGAAGCGCTCTATCCAAGGTGACTTTTCAACGAACTGCATGCCATGTGCTACTGAATCGAATTGATCGACGAGCGGCAGTGTGAACAAAAAGCTGACCAACGAACCGAGCAACGATAAATGACGTGCGAGCTTTGCCTTGCTATCAGAGCCGACGGCTAACACCAAAGTGCCAAACACGATCGGTACCCAGATCGCAAGGCTCAGATAAGGAATAGTTGACTGCATGGTTATATTTTCGCGGGCTACTGTTCTGTTGGATTCGATCAGGAACTCATCAGCAGATAACCCATATACAGGGCTACTGCGACGATCATGGTGAATGCATAGTGATAAATATAGCCAGTCTGGAAGGTGCGCGTCACGGTGGAGAACCATCCTACCAATCGCGCGCTACCGTTCACGATCCAGCCATCAATCAATGTTTTATCGCCTATTGATGAGAAACCGGAACCCAGTTTGCGCGCACCTGCGGCAAAGACCACTTCATTGATTTTGTCCATGTAGTACTTGTTATCCAGCAGCGTATAGATCGCGCTGAATTTTTGGTAAAACCACGCAGGTACTTTGGGATTAATCATGTAGCAGTACCAAGCGGCGACCACACCGCTCAGCGCTAACGCAAACGGCACACTCGTTAAGGCATGAATAGCCATCGCCGTCGCACTGTGGAATTCATGGGTGAGTTCCGCCATGGCTTCATGCTTATCAGCGACAAAGATCACGCCTTTGAAGAAATCACCAAACAACATCGTATCGATGGTTATAAACCCGATCACTACCGAAGGAATCGCTAGCAACACCAGCGGCAAAGTCACCACCCACGGTGTTTCGTGTGGTTTTTCACCGGGTGCTAAGCCGTGATGCTCATCGTGGTGATCGTCATGGGCGTCATGTGAGTCGTGCGCGGCCTCATGACCAAAACGCTCTTGACCATGAAACACTAAAAAGTACATACGGAAAGAATAGAAAGCCGTAACAAACACACCTGCCAACACAGCGAACTGAGCAAAGCCACTGCCGGCAATATGCGAAGCTTGTACTGCCTCGATGATGCTATCTTTGGAATAGAAGCCCGAGAAGAACGGAGTGCCGATGAGCGCGAGTGATCCCAACAAACTCGTAAACCATGTAATGGGCATGTACTTCCACAAGCCACCCATGCGGCGTATGTCTTGATCGTGATGCATACCAATAATGACCGAACCCGCACCTAAAAACAGCAGCGCTTTAAAGAAAGCATGCGTCATCAAATGGAAAACCGCTACCGAATAGGCCGAGGCACCTAAGGCCACCGTCATATAGCCTAGCTGCGATAAGGTTGAATAAGCAACCACGCGCTTAATATCATTTTGAATAATGCCCATAAAGCCCATGAACAAGGCCGTAATGGAACCGATAACCAATACAAACGATAAGGCTGTATCGGATAGCTCAAACAATGGTGACATACGCGCCACCATGAATATCCCCGCAGTCACCATCGTGGCCGCATGAATCAGCGCCGAGATCGGTGTGGGGCCTTCCATCGAATCTGGCAACCAGACATGCAGTGGAAACTGCGCTGATTTACCCATCGCGCCAATAAACAAACAAATGCACGCCACCGTGATCAGCATCCAATCGGATCCGGGCAAGGTTAATGCAGCCAGTTCTTCACGTTTAGCAAACACTTCAGCGTAGTTCATCGAGCCGGCATACGCCAACAACAAACCTATACCCAGAATGAAACCGAAGTCACCAACACGGTTAACCAAAAAGGCTTTCATGTTGGCGTAAATGGCGGTGGGTCGTTTGAACCAAAAACCAATCAAGAGATACGAAACTAAGCCTACCGCTTCCCAGCCAAAAAACAGCTGCAGGAAGTTATTACTCATCACCAGCATGAGCATGGCGAACGTAAACAAGGAAATGTAGGAAAAGAATCGGTTATAACCTTCATCGTCTTGCATGTAGCCGATGGTGTAGATGTGGACCATTAGCGAGACGAAGGTCACGACGCACATCATCATCGCCGTCAGGCCATCGATTAAAAAGCCAATTTCCAGCTTCACGCCAGCGACAGTCATCCACGTGTACAGCGTACCGCTGTAGGTCGCTCCTCCGATCACCTCGGCGAGTGCGTGCAAGGAAATCAGAAACGCAATTAGTACACCCATAATGGTGACGCTATGCGACGCCGTGCGTCCGATGAGGTTGCCGAAAAAACGCGTACCAAACAAGCCCGCTATTAACGAGCCCGCTAGTGGTGCCAGTGGCACTAACAACATCAGATGTGGGTTGAGTTGCCCCGCCATGAAAATTCTTTTCCTTGTGAGTGAATTAGCCCTTGAGACGGTCGAGTTCTTCTACATTGACCGTATTCAGGTTTCGGAACAGTACGACGAGAATCGCCAATCCAATCGCCGACTCAGCGGCGGCGACTGTCAAAATAAAAAATACAAATATCTGGCCCGCTGCATCACCGAGGTAATGGGAAAAAGCCACGAAATTCATGTTGACCGCCAACAGCATCAATTCAATCGACATCATGATGATGATGACGTTTTTCCGGTTTAAGAAAATACCCATCACCGAAATCGCAAACAGAATCGCGCCCAAGGTCAAATAATGTGCAAGTGTTATCTCCATGATGAGCCTTAGGATTTTTCTGTGGCGGATGTCTCCGCAGCACGATTGCGTTCAGAAGGCATGCTAACAATACGCACCCTGTCCTCTTTGCGCGTCTTGACGGCCGCACCCGGATCAAAATACTTAATGTCTTTGCGTCGACGCAGAGTCAGTGCAACCGCTGCGACAATCGCCGCCAATAAAATGAGCGCTGCAATTTCGAACGCATACAGATACTGGGTATAGATCAGCTTACCTAACTCGCGCGTATCGCCAATATTCAACGACCCGCCCTGAGCTTGCTGCGTAACAAATCCTCTCACCAGCACAGCCGTCATTTCAACTGCGATGATTAAACCAATAACTAGTGCCAGAGGCATGTGGCTCCAAAAACCTTCGCGCAACTTACTCATGTCGATATCCAGCATCATCACGACAAACAGGAAGAGCACCATCACTGCGCCTACATACACCAACACCAACACAATCGCCAAAAACTCGGCCTTCAGCAACATCCACAAAGCAGCGGCTGAGAAAAAAGACAGAATCAAAAATAAGGCTGCATTAACCGGATTGCGATCGGTAATGACCTTACCCGCCGCGAAAATCAGCAGCGTGGAAAAAGCGTAAAAAAGAAACGTAGTGAATTCCATGAACAATCTCAGCGATAACGCGCGTCAGCCTGGCGGCTGGCGGCAATTTCAGGCTCATACTTGTCACCGATGGCAAGCAGCATGTCTTTGGTGTAGTACAAATCCCCACGCTTCTCTCCGTGATACTCGAGAATATGCGTTTCAACGATAGAATCAACAGGACACGACTCTTCACAAAAACCGCAGAAAATACATTTGGTCAAATCAATGTCATAGCGCGTGGTGCGACGTGAACCATCGTCACGTTGCTCTGATTCGATACTAATCGCCATCGCTGGGCATACCGCCTCGCACAACTTACACGCAATGCAGCGCTCTTCACCGTTGGGATAACGGCGCAATGCATGCAGGCCACGGAATCGTGGCGACTGCGGCGTTTTTTCTTCCGGAAATTGCACCGTAATTTTGCGCGCAAACATATAGCGCCCTGTCAGCGCAAGCCCTTTAAGGAGCTCCCGCAGCATCAAGCTTCCAAGGAAATCTTTGATCGCTTCCATATGCATTTAGCCTCTGGCCTTTAGTCCTATCGGTTACTACTTCCAGATATTCCAGGGAGTTTGCATCCATACTGCAACGATCACGAGATACACAACCGTCAACGGTATGAAGATCTTCCAACCCAATCGCATGATCTGGTCATAGCGATAGCGGGGAAAGGAAGCACGAACCCAAATAAAAATCGAAACTACCAAGAAGGTCTTGATACCCAACCAAATCCAACCGGGAATAAAATCCAGTATCGACAATGGCGCGCTCCAACCACCCAAAAACATCAGCGTGGCAAGCATGGAAATCAAAATCATATTGGCGTATTCCGCCAAGAAGAACATCGCGAACGACATACCTGAATACTCCACCATGTGTCCGGCCACAATCTCAGACTCACCCTCGACGACATCAAATGGATGGCGCGCAGTTTCAGCAATTCCCGAGATAATGTAGACAACAAACATCGGAAGTAGTGGCAACCAATTCCATGACAAGAAATTCAGACCAAGATCGGCAAACATTCCGCGCGTCTGACCGCCCACAATTTCCGACAGATTCAAACTGCCTGACACCATCAACACAATGACCAACACAAATCCCATGGCGATTTCGTAGGACACCATTTGCGCTGAAGCGCGCATCGCACCAAGGAAAGCGTATTTCGAATTCGACGCCCAGCCAGCGATGATCACGCCATACACTTCAAGCGATGTAATAGCCATTACAAACAACAGACCTGCATTTACATTCGCTAATGCTTTATCTGGGCCAAATGGGATCACTGACCAAGCGGCCAGCGCAGGCATGATAGTCATCACCGGCGCAATAACAAACAAGGCTTTGTTTGCTTTAGCGGGAACGATAATTTCTTTTAACAGCAGCTTGAGCGCATCAGCAATCGGCTGCAACAAACCAGCAGGACCAACACGATTTGGACCGATACGTACATGCATCCAACCAATCATCTTGCGCTCCCACAGCGTGAGATACGCAACGCAGCCCATCAAGGGCAAGGTCACCGCAATGATTTTGATCAGCGTCCATGCAATCGGCCAAGCTGGGCCGAGTAGCTGACTGCCGGTGCTGGTAAGCAGATTTAAAAAATCATCCATCAGGCTTTCTCCACCTTGATGGAACCAAACATTGCACCGAGCGTAGCCGTTGATGTATGCGCTGCAGCTAATCGCACTACATTTGTTGGCAAGCCACTTTCAATGGCACATGGCAGCGTCACTGAACTTGTGCCCTGAGTGACGCGCACCAAACTCCCTGCACTCACACCTAGTGATTGAGCAAGGCTGGCAGAGAGTTTCACTTTGGGTGCTTGCGCATCGACTGTCTGCTGTAATGATTCTGAGCGACGCGCAATTGCGTCACTAAAATAAATAGGCACGTCGGCTACGCGTTGAATCTCTGTCGAGGTCTGTGGTGCACGCAAAGAAATAGCTGCGCGATTAGTCAGCCGCGCCGAAAGATCTAGTCCATCGAGCGTTTTAACGCCTAACACTTCATTGCGTATCTCTTCAGAACTCTCATAAGAAAAACCATCCAACGAGAGCAAATTACCGAGTAC
>JACCEE010509782.1_pt1 | contig 20583 bp, 12 predicted proteins | sample 7449931 | NCBI WGS metagenome assembly JACCEE01 (sample SAMN15323457, study PRJNA562643) | freshwater metagenome | isolation source: river surface water | place: USA:Blue River Watershed | collected 2017-08-19 | reverse complement strand
TACCGTCCAAATAAAGTACGTGCGCCTTTGTGTTATAAAGCGCGTTCTTTGGAAGGGGTTTGGGCAACGCCGCCGTATTTACACAATGGTTCTGTGCCGAATTTGTATCAATTGCTATCTCCTGTGGCAGAACGCGACCGTACTTTCTATTTAACCAGCCAAGAATTTGACCCAAAAAACGTGGGTTACAGCACGGAATATGTGTATCAAGGCTTTAAGTTAGACACCGACCACGTTGGCAACCACAATAACGGGCATGAATTCCGTGATTTAGGGCTTGAAGAGAAAAAAGATTGGAACGGAACATATCCTTACCGTGGCGTATTAGGACCTGCACTCACCATCGCAGAACGTTGGGAATTGGTGGAATATTTGAAAACGCTGAAATCGCGCGATTTGAGCAAACAAACCGCTGAGTGTCCTGCTGCGATTTTGCCTGATGACCAAAAACAACCCATTCCCATTGAAGTTTATCCTGGAAAAGGAGGCGTAGACACATGCCAGTAATCGCCAGTTTGCCAAGTCCTGCGGATGCGGAAAAGCGCAAAGCCTATTTTGAAAAAATCCGTAAACAATACGCCTATCAGTACAGTTACAACGAAACTTTCGCCACGGTGATTAAAGTCCCTGAAGCGGAAAGTGCGGGCTGTGCTTATCAATTTGCCATGTTGAAAAATCTCAGTAGCATCATTCCGAGTTTGCCGCGTCTGTTGTGGACGCAGATTAAACAATGGCTGCAACGTCCGATTACGGGTTATCAGGAATATCTGTTTTTTGGGTTGAAATCCTTTCCAGACACGCGCTTTATTGAGAATTTTCAAAGTGATGAATACTTTGGATTGCAGCGCGTGATTGGGATTAATCATGTGGCTTTGCACCGTGCCACGCAGGAAAATCCTTTACCCACAAATTTAGATTTAGTGCGGGTCAAAGACAGATTTTCCAAAGTGGTCAGCGGCGTGAGTTTTGACGAAGCCTTAAAAACAGGGCGTTTGTATTATGTCGATTACCACATGCTGCAAGGTTTGGTCGATCATCCCGGTGAATATAAGGGGCGTAAACAATACGTCACTGCGCCAATTTTATTGTTATATCGGCAAGATACGGGCGTGTTGCAGCCTGTGGCAATTCAACTGAATCAGCAAAAGGCGGCGGCAGATAATCCCGTGTTCATGCCGATGGATGGTTTGGCGTGGGTGGCGGCGAAATTATATGCCCAAGTGGCAGATGTGAATTATCAAGAATTCATCAGCCACGCGACGCGCATTCATTATCTGATGGAAAGTTTCATCATTGCCACGCACTGGGAATTGTATAAAACCCATCCGATTTTTGTGCTGCTGAAACCGCATTTACGCTACACCCTCAGTGTGAACGCGCATGACTTATTTTTGAAAAATAAGAAAGGCGTGCCTGGCGATTTCGGGGCGCAGTTGGCGGGCGATTATGATTCGATGGTCGCGTTGATGTCGGAGGCGTTTAAAACCTACGATTTTCAAGCGGCTGCTTTGCCTGTGGATTTGAAGGCGCGGCATCTCGATGAAAATCCTGAGTTATTTTATCCCTATGCCGAAGAAGGGCGCAAAATTTGGGAGATGACGCAGAAATTCGTGCGCGAATATGTCAATTTATATTATGTTGATGATGCGGCGGTGAGCGCGGATGTCGAAGTTCAGGCGTGGGCGCGTAAAATGTCGGCGCATGAAGACGGAATGCGGATTAAAAATTTCCCCAGCAGTTTTAGCACTCGGGAAGCTTTGGCGCAGGCGGTGGGGCAAATTATTTTCACCGCAAGCGCACATCATTCGAGTGTGCATTATCCGCAGTATTTATTCTCAGGTTTCACGCCTGCGATGCCATTTGCCGCTTACGCGCCACCGCCCACCAGTTTGGGTTGCAATTTGCTGACGGAGAAGTATTTGCTGGACGCGCTGCCCTTGCGTCAACCTTCGATGACGCAGGCTTTGATTTTTTATCTGACCAATTTCCGTATGCAGTTGTTGGGGCAGGATAATCTTGAGCCAAAAGCGCAGCCGATTATTGAAAGCTATCGGCAAGAGCTGAAACAGTTGTCCGAGGAGTTAAACACGGCAATGCCACATCGTGCGTATCCTTATGTGTATTTGAATCCTGAAACGATTCCGAATACAGTGATGGTGTAGGTTTTTTGAATAAAGACCTGACAGATTTTTGAAATTTGTCAGGTCTTTTTTTTGAATGGGAATGTGGAGTTTTGGTTGATTGTCATGTGCGTTTTAGTGTGAAAGGGAAACGTCATCTTGTATTTTTTATCCAAAATCTAAACGTGGTCATGTGCCATATATCAGAGCCATCATTAATTAAATTTAGCTTATTTTTCATATTGTTATAATTAAATTCCAATCAACTTATACACCTTAGATTATCTATTGAATTATCAGAAGAAAAAGCTTACAGTGTCCGCTTCAAAAATATCTGACGAATTAACCAAAATTCATTTTTAAATTCAAAAGTATGTGGATTACGGTCTGTTTTAAGCTCAGAAACGCCGATATTCACGATAATAAGGAAATTACCACCATGTGGAGTCGTTGTCCTGTATGTAAGTCTAGCTTTGAAGTGGACGCTGGCATGTTTAGTAAATTTGTGCAATGTCCTAGTTGTAAACAACAGTTTATGGCAGAACTAACGTTTGAACCACCTACTGATGTCGTGAATAATGATTCTCAGATGCAAAAGCAACCACCTGCTGAGAGCAAAACACAACTTTTACAACAAGAAGCTATTGCAAGAATTGCCAGCATTGCTGAAAAAATAAAAGAATTACAACCACTAATAGAGCATGCTTTGCAAAATAGTTCCAATGAGAGCAGCACGAAACTCATCATTGATCGGGTGTTACAAGATGCCTTGGGGTATGACATCCACGATATTTTGATGGAGAAGAATATACAAGGTAAGAAAGCTGATTATGTGCTTTCTGTTCAAGGAAAACCTGTGCTTGTGTTAGAGGCTAAGCGAATCGGGCTTGAGTTAAAAGAGCAGCAAGTGATACAGGCGACATCTTATGGGGCTTACTCAGGAATTAAGTGGGCGTTATTGACTAATTTGAGAGTTTGGAAGCTTTATTATATTAATTTTGATGCGGGCAAAATCACGCCTGAGTTGATTTTAGAAATCGATTTACGCGATGGTTTAAGTAAAGAAGAAGCCTCTTATTTTTACATGTTTTCTAAACATGGTATGGAAAATCAAGGTTTTTTGGAAAAAATGCGTCAAAAGGTGAAGGCGTTGTGTCGTGAAAATTTGCTAACAGCATTGCTTTCGGAAGCCGTGATTAGTCAATTATGCAAGACCTTAACGGAGATGAGCCAGTGTCGTTTAACTGATGTTGATATTAGAAAAGCGGTTGAATTGCAATTGGTAAAATCTGCCTAAATACGCCCTAGTCGGTCGTGGTTTCTAACCTCGACTAGCCTCGTAGGTTGGGCTGCCAACGGCAACCCAACTGAACTCTTTCGTTGGGTTAGCTTAGGCTAACCCAACCTACTGCCAGCTAATCCCTCGTTCCCAAGTGTCACTTGGGAATGCCATCTTGACCGCGTTGCGGTCTATATTTATTTGAAGACTTCGCCCAAAGGACTGGCAGTGCTTAAAGCACTGCCAGTCCTAAATCACGGTGGATTTAAGACCTTCTAGGTTTTTAAAACCTAGAAGGTCTCATGCTCGATTTAAACCGCATGATTCTTCATGTGATGCTTAACTTAATGGCAGTGAAACTCTGTTTAGGAACGAGAAAAAATCTAAACATTATCCTAAATCCTAGACTTCGCTATGCCTTAATTGCTAAAGTCTCATGCAATACGTGCCTTTGGAAAGAATCAGATGATATTAAACGAGCTGTACGCACTATGCCGCTACTAGACACGCATTATGCAATGGAAACCCCCGAAGGTATTGAACTCGAACTGCGCGTTGCAGGCGTGATGGTGCGCTCCGCCGCGTGGGTGATTGATTTAGTGATGCGCTTATTGCTGTATTTTATCTGTATTTATGCCTTCTCATGGTTGCACAATGTTGGCTGGGGCATCATTTCAATCTTAGTGTTCATGCTCGAATGGTTTTATCCTGTGCTCTTTGAAGTCTATTTTCACGGCGCAAGCATTGGCAAACGTGCCATGAAAATCAAAGTCGTACACGACAACGGCACGCCCATTGGGTGGTCAGCCTCCTTGATTCGGAATTTATTACGCGCCGTGGATTTTCTGCCCTTTTTTTATGGCTTAGGTTTAATCAGCATGTTAAGCAACCGCCAATTTAAACGTCTTGGAGATTTGAGTGCAGGCACAATTGTGGTTTATCACAACCCCGAAAATGCAGAATTAGCCGAATTTCCCACTGCCGAAGCCCTCCCAATCAATCTTCCCCTGACTTTACAAGAACAAAAAGCAATTATTAATTTTGCCCAACGCGCCCCCAATCTCGCGCCAGAACGCGCCCAAGAACTCGCAGAAATCGTCACGCCCTTGACTGGCATGGATAAACCAAATGCCGTGCTGCATTTGTATCGTTTAGCCAATGGATTAATTGGACGACAATGAAACAACAACAATTTGAACAATTGCACAGTGAACAATGGGCATTGCTCGCCCACGATTTAGAAAAGCTTGCAAAATATAAAACCCAGCTCGATGCGCATGCCGTGGTCAACTTCCCACAACTGTATCGCCAAGTTTGCCAACATCTCGCCATTGCCCGCGACCGCCATTACACCCCCGCCTTAATTGAACGTCTTAACCATTTGGTATTAGACGGACATCAATATTTATACGCCAATCGCAGCCCCTTGCTGACCCGTATTGTGGAATTTATCGCCTATGGTTTTCCGCGTGCGGTGCGTGCGAATTGGGGTGTCGTACTTGCTTCGAGCCTGTGTTTTTTTGGCAGTTTAATTGGCATGGCTTTCTTGGTCTATCTCTATGATGACAATGCTTATTATTTACTCAGTCATGGGCAACTGAAAGAAGTTGAAGCGATGTATAAACCCAGCGCACAACACTGGGGGCATCCCCGTGAAGCCGACAGCGATTTATACATGTTCGGTTTTTATATTCGACACAATATCAGCATTGGTTTTCAAACCTTTGCCAGCGGTTTATTGTTCGCAATCGGTTCAGTTTTTTATTTATTATTTAATGGTTTATATATTGGCAGTATTGCCGGACATTTAATCAACAAGGGTTACAATGAGCCATTTTTCTCTTTCGTGGCAGGACACAGCGCGTTTGAACTCACCGCGATTATGCTCTCAGGCGCGGCGGGCTTAAAATTGGGGCTTGCCTTGCTTGCCCCCAAACGCGACTCTCGGCTGCAAGCCCTGCAACATGCCGCACAAAGCATCGTGCCGTTAATTTACGGTTTTTTCAGCTTATTTCTGCTTGCTGCCTTTATCGAAGCCTATTGGTCTTCAAATGCCTTACTCAATCCTGAATTTAAATATGCGGTCGGTATTGGCTTGTGGTTAATCACCTTGTTGTATCTCAGTTTTGCAGGACGCAGTCATGCAGATTGAACGCTTAACTTTGGCAGTGCGCCCCCGCAACCCGTGGGAAGCGATGGATTTAGGCATACGCATGGTGCAACACTGGGCAAAACCCTTGTACCGCGTGTGGCTGCTGAGTTTTTTCCCGATAATTTTATTATCCGTCGCGCTGATGTGGGGCAAGATTGAATTTGCACCGTGGCTGATTTGGTGGCTAAAACCTTTGTATGACCGCGTACTATTGCATTTTCTAAGTCATGCAGTCTTTGGAGAATATCCCAGTTTGGGGCAAAGTTTACGCGCCCTGCCCAGTTTGTGGCTAAATGTTCCCAGCTTAAACGCGCTGTTATTTGGGCGGTTTGACAGTTTACGTTCTTTCAGTTTACCCGTGACCCAACTAGAAGGTTTGCGCGGCAAAGCGCGGCGTGAACGGCTCAGCTTGTTGAAACGCAAAGTTGCATCGCCCGCCCAGACTTTGACCACCATCGGCATTCATCTTGAAATGGTAATTTATCTGTCTGGATTTACCCTGCTCTATTTAATGCTGTCACAACACAGCACCGAGCAGCCGTGGTTATCTAACTGGTTGGGCGTGCCCGAGTCTGAGATATTCAGCAGCTTAAGCTTCATTTTTTACTGCATCGCCGTCGCGATTTTAGAACCGTTTTATGTCGCCTGCGGGTTTGCCCTGTATTTAAATCGCAGAACCCAACTTGAAGCTTGGGATATTGAATTAGACTTTCGCCGCCTTAGCAAACGCTTACAACAAGCGGGTTTTAGCGTGATTTTGCTGTGTGTATTGGGCGTGACAAGTTTCAGTTTGTTGCCGCAAAGTTTACACGCTGCCGAAGTTAAGCCATCGCAAACCGCCGATCAGATTAAAGTTGAAATCAACCAAATTATGCAGCAACCCGAATTTTCTCGCCACGAAGTGATTTCAGAATGGCGCGAAAAAGTGATGACACCCGAAAATAAACTTGAAGAGGGTGAATACAGTGCAGAATGGCTTAAACATTGGCTGCGCATACAAACATGGCGCGATATGTTGGGCAGTTTTGCCGAAGTGATTCGGATATTATTGTGGCTGGTCTTACTGGGGGTGGTGTTGTATTTTGTGCCGCGCTGGCTGTTGGCGAGAATCCCCAAAACTGCGCCTGTCGCCGCGCCTGAAGAATTTTCCGTGTTCTTTTTTGATGAAGAGGGGAAAGTCGACTTTCCCAAAGACATTCCCCAACAAGTGTGGGCGCGTTGGCTTGCGGGGCAACAGCGTCCTGCCTTGAGTTTATTATATCGCGGTGCACTGTATCATTTGCAGCAAGAACAAGGGCTTGCTATCAGCCGCAGCATGACAGAAGCAGAATGTTTGAATTTGGTGAAAAAATTGCCTGATTTATACAATTATTTATCGGAGATTGTGAGCATTTGGCAGCGATTTGCCTATGCGCATCATTCGCCACAACAGAATGAAATTGAAGAACTTTGTGCGGCATGGACGGAGCATTTTAAACATGCCTGAGCTGACCGATGTAAATTTTCGCACCCGTCTTTTATGGTTGGTGATTACTGGCATTTTCCTTATTGCAACAGCCTGGTGGTTTTTGGAAAATTATGAATATGTCTCAGGGATTCGTAAAACTTCTTATAAAGGCGAGGCAGCCGATAACAGTTTATTAGCCTTGGAACGCTTTTTAACGCGGCATCATATCAAACTTAATAAGGCAAATAACTTGGAAAAAATTCTGTCCAAGCTGCAAACACAAGATGTCTTATTGTTTAATGCCGACATTGAAAATCTGAATGCTCAACAATTACAACGTATTCAAGCATGGGTGAAACGGGGTGGACAATTGTGGTTGCGTGCGCCCGATGCCGATGAAGATACTCGTAAAAATTGGGCAGAAGAAGAGCCGTTTTTGCAGCAATTTGGGGTGTATCGTGAAAGTTTCCCCTATGATCAAAAATTTGACCCTGACGCAGAACCGTCTAAAAAATTGCCTGAAGTGCCTCCTGTGCCCAGCATGATCTGGAATAAAGAAAAACTGCGGCTGTATTTTCGAGAAACCGAGCGACTTAAATTTCAAACTGCCAGTCTTTCTAGTCAACAAATTGCCTCGGATGCGCAAGGCATGCGGGTGGCACAATTCAAACTCGAACAAGGCACAGTGCTGTTTTTCAGTGAATGGGCGTGGTTAGAAAATGCGATGTTGGGGCGTTATGACCATGCGTATTTTTTCTGGAAATTATTGCCGCAAAATTTGCCCACGTTGTGGGTGACGGATTTTGAAATTGATAAAAATGCCAGTGCGCCCCCGAAAATTTTCACAGATTTCCCCTTGTTGTGGTTAAGTGGCTTGATTAGCTTGATATTTTTGGTTTGGCATTTGGGGCATCGTTTTGGCTCAATTTTATTGCCGCCTGATTTGGCGCGGCGGCGTTTGTTGGAACATGTGGAAGCCAGTGGACGCTTTTTGTGGCAACACGGGCAGGGCGCGGGTTTAATTAAGGAAGTGCGGGAGCAGGTGCTTCAACGGATTTATCAAAAATATCCCGATTGGCAAATTTTAGAAGCTGATGCCGTAGCGGAAGCCTTGGCAAAACTCAGTGCGCTTTCGACCCAAGAAATCCATCGCGCCTTGTTTGCCAGCGTGCAAGAATCCAGTCAACAAGCCGCCCAATTTACCGATACTGTTCGCATTCTCGCGATTTTAAGGAAAGCTTTATGAGTGAAATTAATCAAGAAATTCAAGACGCGATTGCCATCGTGCAACAAATCCGCAACGCTATCCGCTGTGCGGTGGTGGGACAAAATGAGGCGGTGGATCAAGTTTTAATTGCGTTGTTGGCGGCGGGACATGTATTGATTGAAGGCGTGCCGGGTTTGGGAAAAACTTTGTTGGTGCAGGCGTTGGCGAAAACGTTTTCGGGACAATTTGCACGGATTCAATTCACTCCCGATTTAATGCCCAGTGATATTACTGGACATGCGATGTATGACATGAAAAGCGAGTCGTTTCGGATTCGGCGCGGCGCGGTGTTCACTAATTTATTGTTGGCAGATGAAATCAATCGCGCCCCTGCGAAAACCCAAGCGGCTTTATTGGAAGTGATGCAAGAACAGCAAGTGACGATTGAGGGCAAAGGTTTTACTGTGACTTCACCATTTATGACCTTGGCGACGCAAAACCCCGTCGAACAAGAAGGCACGTATCCCTTGCCCGAGGCGCAATTAGACCGCTTTTTATTAAAGATTTTAATTGCCTATCCCAGTGATGCTGAAGAAATTGACTTGGTGAAACAAGTGACTTCGCAAAAAGCAGGCAATCGTTTGGATGTGAGCGCAGTGACGGCGGTGGTAAAACCTGAAGCGATTTTAAACTTACAGCGCGTGGTTTCCAACTTGCAAGTCGATGATAAAGTTTATGAATATGCGGTGCAAATTGTACGCGCTACTCGCAGTTGGAGCGGGGTGAGTTTGGGGGCGGGGGTTCGGGGAAGTATTGCTTTAATTCGGGCGGCACGCGGGCAAGCTTTGTTAGCAGGTCGGGATTTTGTCATTCCCGACGATGTGAAAAAAATCGCCTTGCCGACCTTGCGCCACAGAATTGTGCTGTCGCCTGAATTGGAAATTGAAGGGCATGATAATGATGCCGTGCTACGCAGTATTTTAGAGCAGGTTGCCGCGCCGCGTTTGTAAGATTCGTAAATTAACCTGAGTTCGGGATAAGAAAGAGTAGAAAATTTAGCAGTCGTAGGGTGGAATAGCGTAGCGTATTCCACCAAGAAAGGTGAGAACTCTAGGTATGACGCAGTTGAATCGATAAGACCTTCATTGTACGGTAGAAGCTTGTAAAATCCTCGCCGCTGGAGCAACGAGGTAGTCATTCCAACGCTGGAGCGTTGGAACGAGACAACTATCACGCTCCAAGGTGGAATACGCTATTCCACCCTACTACAAATATTTCTTATCCCGAACTCAGGTTAAACTAGGGATAATAAGGCTTAAAACCTAGCAGGTCTTGAGTACATCTTTGGAAATTAATAAACAATTTTTTCCAACTGTGAAAATAAACGTTCTTTCTGTGGATGTTCAACTTTACTCAGCGATTGTTTTAACAGCGCAATTTCTTTGGCAAAAGCGGCTTTATCTTGTGCACTGGCGGGGGCACTTTGCTCTTTGGATAATACTTGTAAATTTTTGACTTCGTCCATGCACTGAATTAACGCCGATTCCAGTTGTGCGCCATTGGGATAAATTTCAAGATATTTTCCCAAGGTGCGATTCACCCGCGCCAAATGACAAGATAAATCTAATTCACATTCTCCCCCCAAGCCAGAATTCGCCGCAACCCACGCGACTTTATCGCCCAAAGGGGCTTCTGCATATTCACTGGATAATTTCCAGAAAACCGCAGAATTTAACATCCAGCCCGCCATCATTTCATTGCGTAGCAGAATGGGAGCTTGTGCCGCAAACCATTCTTTATAAGGCGAAACTTTCTCTTGCTCTGAGGTGATGACGGTTAAAGAACGTTCCACTGCCAACAACTTCAACAATTTCAACTCGCCTAGTTTCTCAGAGGGCGGTAAACCTCGGATAACACGATCCAGAAAACTGACCACATCGACTAAGTCTTTAAAAATAGGCGGGTCAACTTTCAGTTGCATTTCTGCAATTTCAATATATTTTTCAAGCAAGTGCCTGCGATCCACGGCAACCATGAAACTACCAAATACCCAACCTTGCTGACCCTCTGCAAGACTGACTTTATACCAATAATCACGCTCTTGCCCTACTAAAGAAGTTTGTGGACTTTTTGCAAGCTTATTGAGCACGCTACCTATCGAAAGTCGCACAACCTCTTTAGCACTCACTGAGGGTTCTGCTTGAACTTTTACCCCTGAAACCATCGTGATAAATAAGGGGGCTTGCACCTCATTTTCCGCAGTCTCACCTAAGACGATGTCTGTTGAACATGCAGTGCTGACAAAACATAACGATAAGAATAAGGGGGATATTTTCATAAACCAATCTCAAAAGTTATTAATTAAGCAGGAGTTACGCAGTTTAATCCGTAACTAATTAATGTTATTAAAAACGTGATTATGCTTTCAACTGCGCACTCCTATTGAAATAAGAAACTGAAGAGTAGATTTTGAAAAGCAAGTTTGACGGAGTCACTCGTTGAGAACTGGCAATACTCGGAGAATTGCCAGTTCTCAATGAAGGCTTAGCGGTCGATAATCGACAATTTACCTAAATACACCACGGCAACTTCAGGCAAGGCATTGACCTTGGAATTTGGCGCAACGAATTCAAATAAACCTGAATCATGGGTTTTGCCAAAGGGGTCAATCACTTCATTTAAAGTGCGTCCCGTGCCACGAAAGTGTTCAAAAATACTTAATTTTCTTTCAATCAAATCACGATAAGCCCAATTACTGCCACCATTGGCTTTTAACACGGCATATTCCGTGGTTTTCATCACTTGCTTGACCGCATCAGGCGTATTCAAAGCCATTTGCTTTTCAGCATCGCTGGTGAAAAATAAAGCGGTGGGGGCAAACTCCCCTTTCTTATCAGGGCTGACAGGGGCATCCGCGCCTAATTTTTGCAACAAGCTCATCACATTATCCCAGGTGGGCACGAAAATATTCTTGTTCCAATCGTCTGGCAATTTGCCATCTTTCACAGGCGAGAGTTTGATGTCGTCTGCATAACGGAAAATCACCGCAACCATCGGTTCATCACGTTGCCAGCGAATAATATCTTCCGCTTCGTAGCCAATATCTAAGTAAATATCTAACAAGCCTTTGCCCTGAATGCCTTCGGGCGTGGTCATAAATACAAAAGGTTTTGTGCCTAAAATCGCATTGTCAGCAATTTTATTGTCAGCAGTCATGATATGTTTACGGGGCGCAATCCGCGCAAAATAAGCATTCGGCTGTGATAAATCTCCATAAGCCACTTTAGGCGTGGCGGGATTAATCAAAGCGTTGACGATTTCTTGCATCTTACCCGTGACCGTTGCGGGATACAGCAAGGCACGATCTTCTGCAAATGAACTTTGTGTGAATGAGCACAGCAATAATAAACTGGACGTAAGGTAACGTTTAAACATGGGTGATGACCTCCTTGATAGTGTCCCGCCGATCCTAACTGATTTCTCTCAAGAGTCAACCAAACACCTCTAAGAGATTTACACAAACAATAACGTTTCACGCTTACCTAAAGCTTGCCTTCCTTGTACAATTAAATTCGGTTTCCTCAACATATTACGCGCATGTTTATTTCAAAACTTACAATCATTGGTGTGGGATTAATTGGTGGCTCTTTTGCACGGGCATTACGCCATGCAGGCTTGGTGGGTAAAGTTACAGGGTGTGGACGCGATGTCAGCAATCTCAAAACTGCACGCGATTTGGGCGTTATTGACGATTACAGTGTTGATGTTGCCGAGGCGGTGCGCGATGCTGATTTAATCGTGGTTGCCGTGCCCTTGATGGCAATGGGAAAAATTTTTGCCGCGATGCGTCCCGCGCTTGCCCCCCATGCTTTGATTACCGATGTAGGCAGTGTTAAAGCCTGGGTGATTGAAGCCGCCCGCGAAAATTTAGGGGAACATTTCCCGCGTTTTGTAGCAGGACACCCGATAGCGGGGGCTGAAAAAACAGGCGCGGCAGCTTCTTTTGCTGAATTGTTTCAACAACGACGTATTGTGCTCACCCCCACCGCCGAGACTGATAAACAGGCATTACACAAGGTTTCTGAATATTGGCTAAAAACAGGGGCAAATATTGTAGAAATGTCAGCCGCACAGCATGACTTAATTCTTGCTGCGACCAGCCATTTACCACATGTTTTGGCATTTACCGTGGTCAATACCTTGGCGGGAATGCAGACTGAAGAAGATGTTTTTCAATTTGCAGCAGGGGGCTTTAGAGACTTTAGCCGCATTGCTTCTAGCGACCCACAAATGTGGCATGATATTTGTCTATCTAATCCTCAAGCCATTTTATCCATCATCGAAAGTTTTGAACAACATTTACACCAAGTGCGTGATGCCGTCATCCAAAAAGACAGCTCACAGTTATTAACGCTGCTGCACCATGCCAAAACCCTACGCGATCAGTTTGTGGGATAAAATAATTAATCCAAATAAGGCATTATTAAGATGCGAGCTTAATGCTGTTTCATTTGGAGAAACCTGATGCTGATACTCAGTCAACTAAAAATTTAAGCGTTAAACAAGCCCGCCTGAATGGAGGAGCGTATCAAAGTGTTTTTTAACTGCTTTAACTGCGCCCCTAAATCCCCTAAAGGGGACTTTAAACAAAGACTTATTTATCTTTAGCCTCCTTTAGGGGGTTGGGGACTTTCTTTTCTCTAAACGCTATGATTTTTAAAGCCCCCTCAGGGGATTAAGAGGCTTCTTTACTCGCTGTTTTAGCAGCCCATTTGTGGCTGAGGTGCAGTTATTTCGCTGCTGAGTTTTTCAAGATTCTAGTCATTTAGGTCGTTTTAATGAATATTGCTGCATGGTCACCTGCTTTGCGTCAGCGTTTGCCCGCCGCGCTGGTATTATTATCTGCACTGAGTAGCACATTTTTTGTGTGGAGTCTTGCAACCAATAATATCAATCATGCCAATCACGCCGAGTTTAATTTGCGTGCAGAACGTTTTAAGGTGGCTTTAGAAGAAAAAATACAAGCCTATGGCTATGTACTCCACGCCTTTCGTCCCTTATTCCTACAAAGTGATGCGATCGATCTCACCCATTGGCAAAGCTATATCAAAGCCTTGCACTATCGCGAATATTATCCCGAAATTCGTACTGTGGGCTTTACCAAACGCATCACGGCTGAGAATTACCAAGCCTTTTCAGCAGAAATGCAAGCCAAAGTCTTGCCCAGTTTTACAATTCATCCTGAGGGCGGGCGTGAAATTTACCAACCCGTCACCTTTGCCGATCCGTTTGACGAGCGCGCCAAAAAAACTTTAGGTTTTGACTTGTGGAGTGAACCGATTCGTCGAGCCACCATGGAGATTGCGCGGGACACGGGAAAAACCGAAGTTTCTCATAAAATTACACTGCTCCATTCCATAGAACAACAGAATGATATTTCAGGCTTTTTGATGTTTTTGCCTATTTATCAGCATGGCGAATTGCCTGAAAACTTAGAACAGCGACGTAATAAATTATTGGGGTTTATTTTCAGTCCGTTTTCAGTGCCCCAACTGATCGCAGATTTACGCAGTGAAGATGATGACTTGCGCAATGGGGATAATATCGACATTGGGTTAGAAATTTACGACGGCAATAAAACTGCTCCCAATAGTTTGATGTATCAAGAAACCACCTCAAAGAAAAATTATGTCCCGCAATACGAAACTGAACTAAGACTGGATTTGGGGCAAAATTTCTGGACTTTACGCTTCATCACCCTGCCCGAATTTGATCAAAGTGTTCAAAATACCTTACCGCACCTGATTTCAGTGGGCGGCATTTTAGTCAGCTTTTTATTATCTATTTTGACCTTATCACTGACCCACAGTCGTAATACCTTGTTACAAAAACAAGTGATTGAACAAGCTTTGTTGAAGAGCGAAGAGCGTTTCGACTTAGCCATGCGCGGCGCAAATGATGGTTTATGGGATTGGGATGTCAATAGCGGCAAAATGTATTGCTCGGCACGTTTTAACGATATGTTAGGGCTGCCTGTGGATCAATTATTATCCATTCGGGCGTGGAGCGCGTTGATTCATCCTGATGACGTGGATAAAGCGTGGAAAGATATGCACGCTTATTTAGAACACCATTGCAGTTATTACCGTAATTTACACCGCATGCGCCACCGCGATGGGCACTATATTTGGTGTTTAAGTCGTGGCACTGCCGTATGGAATCATGAAGGGCATCCGCAACGCGTGGTCGGCACTTATACCGATGTCAGCCAACAAAAAGCGGTTGAAGAAGCCCTGCGCCACAGCGAAGAGCGTTTTGAGCTGGCAATGCGTGGGGCGAATGATGGTTTGTGGGATTGGAATATTGAAACAAATAACGTGTACTATTCCCCCCGTTTTAAACAAATTTTAGGTTTATCCCCCGAACAAAAACTGAGTTTACAAGGCTTTAGTGCCTTGGTGAATCCAGAAGACAACAGCTTGATTCAAAAGACTACCCGCGACTATTTCGCAAAACGGCTGCCCAATTATGAAATGCGTTATCGTGTACGACATCAGCAAGGGCATACCATTTGGTTATTGTCGCGTGGGATTGCGGTGTGGAATATCGCAGGTAAAGCAGTGCGCATGATTGGTACTGTGGTTGACATCACACACACCAAACAAGTGGAAGAAGAACTGCGCCTTTCCAAAGAAATCGCAGAACAGGCAAATCAAGCCAAGAGCACTTTTTTGGCAAATATGAGCCATGAATTGCGCACCCCGCTCAACGCGATTTTGGGTTATACCCAAATTTTGGCGTGGGATGAAAGCTTGAACGAGCAACAAGTAGAAGGCGTGAATATTATTCGGCGCAGCGGCGAATATTTATTAACCCTGATCAATGATATTTTAGACCTTTCCAAAATTGAAGCAGGGCGCATTGATGTCAGCATTAATGCCTTTAATTTCAGTGATTTTATTCAAGGCGTGGTTGACTTGTTCAAAATGCGCGCCCAACAAAAAAATCTCGCCTTCATTTACGAACCCTTAACCCCAATGCCCATCGGTGTGGAAGGTGATGAACGCCGTTTGCGTCAAGTGCTGATCAATTTATTAGGAAACGCGCTGAAATTTACCAAACAAGGCGGCGTTGCCTTAAAAATTAGTTATGAAATGCCTTATATTCGCTTTCAAATTGAAGATACAGGCATAGGAATTGCTGAAGAAGACCTTAATAAAATTTTTCTTCCCTTCCAACAAGTGGGCGATCAGAATTATCGCGCCGAAGGCACAGGCTTGGGTTTATCGATTACGCAACGTTTAGTGAAGATGATGCAAGGTGATTTACAAGTACACAGTAAACTGGGACAAGGCAGCCAGTTTACCGTGAGTTTGCCCTTGCCCGTGGCGAATGCCGCTTTGAGCACTGTCCCCTTACAAAAACCCTTAATCATTGGCTTTGAAGGGGCAATGCGCAAAATTTTACTGATTGATGATAAATGGGAAAATCGTTCCCTGTTGCGTAACTTATTAAATCAACTAGGTTTTGAAGTATTGGAAGCGGAGCAAGGTGCTCTTGGGGTGGAAATTGCGCGGGAAACTTTACCCGATTTAATCATCACCGATTTAGTGATGCCGGTGATGGATGGTTTTGAAGCCACGCGGCAGTTGCGCAAAATTCCTGCCTTGGCGCAAACCCCGATTATTGCTGCCTCCGCCAGCGTATTTGATTATCATCAGCAACAAAGTCGCAATGCAGGCTGTGATGCTTTTATTCCAAAGCCGATCCGTGCCGACATTTTGCTGGAATTATTGCAAACCCATTTGCAGCTCAAGTGGAAATATGCCGATGCCAATACGCCACAATCCAGCGAGCAGCAAATCAATCAACCCAGCAATGCCGAGTTAGTGACTTTATTGGATGCCGCTCAAATTGAAAAATTGCTGGAATTGACCAAACTGGGTGATATTCAAGCGATTTTAGAATATACCCACAGTTATGCGCATGCCCCTGAGGGCAGTTGTATTCAAAAAATTCGTGGCCTTGCCAAAAACTTTGATTTGGCAGGCATTGACCGCTTATTGCAACAACTCACCCCCCATTAGCAGGCGACCCCAATGAAATTTCCCCAGCAACAACAGTTGATTGTAGAAAGCCTTGCCAATAATTCGCTGGCGTGGTTGGTGCTTATTATTTCTCTGTGTAGCACGGGTTTAGGGTGGTATGTCAGCTATGATCATGCGCAGTCTGCGGCACAGGCGCAATTTGATTTGCGTATTGATCGGCTGAAAGTGGCAATCAGTAATCGCATGAATGTTTATGAAAACTTGCTGCAAAGCGGCGCGGCATTATTTGCTGTCGAACCCGAAATGAATCCGCCACGCTGGAAAAGTTTCGTTGATAATTTACATCTCCAAAAATCTTATGATGGGATTCAAGGCATGGGTTTTGGGAAATATGTCACTGCGGAAGGGCGCGACAGCTATGTTGCAGAGATGCGGCGTTTTTTCCCAAACTATGCGATTCGCCCCCTAAACGAACAGTCAGAATATATACCCGTGAGTTTTCTTGAGCCATTGAATGAGCGTAATCGCCAAGCTTTAGGTTACGATATTTTATCTGAAACCATGCGCCGTGAAACTGTTGAAAATTCACGAGATACAGGAAAAAGCACTTTATCGGGTAGAGTGACTTTGCTGTTCGACACGAAAGAAGTCGCTGGTTTTTTAATGTTTACCCCTGTGTACCGTCAAGGCATACGTCCAGAGACCATCGAAGCACGGCGAGCCAATTTCCTAGGGGTGGTGTATGCCTCATTTCGGATGGAAGACTTAATGCAGGGCATTTTCAAGCAGTCAGTCTTAGACATTGATTTTGATATTTACGATGGCACAGGGGCAAGAGACTCCAAAAATCTGCTCTATGATAACGACCAATACAAAGAATTTTTCCACACCTATGCCTCACAATTTATCAAAGTTTCGCGCCTGAATATTGCGGGGCACACGTGGAGTATTCGTTTTCGCTCTTTACCCGCATTTGAAAAAGACACCGTGAGTTTTGTGCCGCACTTGGTCGGTGTCGGCGGGCTGCTCGCAAGTTTATTACTGTTTATCACCACCTTGGCTTGGTTAAATTTACGACGGGTTTTCCTGATTCAAAAACTCACGGCGGAATCCTTGGCAAAAAGTGAAGAACGTTTCGATCTTGCCATGCGCGGCGCGAGCGATGGTTTATGGGATTGGGATATTGTGCATAATCAGGTGTATTATTCGCCGCGCTGGAAAGCCATGCTCGAATTAACCACACCTGAAGAAGGACGACCCACTTTACAAGTGTGGCTCAGTCGCGTGCATCCCGATGATCTGGAGCGTGTCAATCATGCTTTAGAAAGCTATTTGGCAAAACAACAAGCCTATTTTCATGTGTTGCATCGGGTTCGCAATCAGCGCGGTGATTATTTGTGGTTGCTGTGTCGTGCCATTGTGTTATGGGATGAACAGGGGAAACCGGTGCGCATGGTTGGCTCGTTTGCAGACTTCACCGCACAAAAACAAGCCGAGCAAGCCCTACGTGATAAAGAAGCCTTTTTACGACTGATTATTGACCATATTCCGCACATTATTTTCTGGAAAGATCGCCAGAGCGTGTTTTTGGGTTGCAATCAAAAACTGGCAGTGATGGCAGGGAAAAAGTCACCCGATGAAGTGGTAGGGAAAACCGATTACGATATGGTGTGGCATGAAGAGGCGGCTACCTTCCAAGCCAAAGACCGCGAGTTGATGGATGCGGGTCAACCCCTGTATCACTTCATGGAAGAATTGCAGGCACATGATGGCAGTCGAATTTGGTTAGAAACCAATAAAATTCCTTTGTACAACGAGTCAGGGCAAATTATTGGAATTCTAGGAGTCAGTGAAGACGTAACACAACGCCGCCTTGCAGAAATTGCCTTGCAACAGGCAAAAGAAGCGGCGGAAGTTGCCAATCAAGCCAAGAGCGCGTTTTTAGCGAATATGAGCCATGAATTACGTACGCCACTCAATGGCGTATTAGGCTTTGCCCAAGTTTTAGAACGTGACTCAAATTTGAATCAAAAACAGTTAGAACATGTGTCTGTGATTCGGCGTTGTGGCGACTATTTGCTGACTTTAATCAATGATATTTTGGACTTGTCTAAAATTGAAGCGGGGCGGGTCGAACTTTATCCCACTGATTTTCATTTTGGCGAGTTTCTGCAAGGCGTGGTGGAATTATTCCAAATGCGTGCCGCGCAGAAAGGCATTAGTTTCTGTTATGAAACTTTATCGCACCTGCCACACGGGGTGCGTGCCGATGAAAAACGTCTGCGCCAAGTGTTAATTAATCTGTTGGGAAATGCAGTAAAATTCACGGAATGCGGCGGTGTCTCCCTGAAAATTGGTTATGATCAAGGCAGTATGCGCTTTCAGGTTGAAGACACAGGAATTGGGATTGCTGAGGACGATTTAAACAAAATTTTCTCGCCCTTCCAACAAGTCGGTGATGCACGTTACCATGCCGAAGGCACAGGTTTAGGGCTTGCGATCAGCAAACGCTTAGTTGAAATGATGGGCGGAGAATTGCATGTTGAAAGCCAATTGGGCAAAGGGAGCTGTTTTTGGATTCGCTTAGAACTCCCCGATGTGTCACCTTTATTGCAGATTAAAACGGTGGCAAAGCCCAAAATCATCGGTTTTAAACAAGGCAGTCGTCAGTTATTACTGATTGATGATAAATGGGAAAATCGTGCGATTTTAGTGAACTTACTAACCCCGCTGGGTTTTACCGTGACCGAAGCCAGCAATGGCGCGGAAGGGGTTGAAATGGCGAAACAAACGCTCCCCGATTTAATCATCACTGATTTGGTCATGCCCGTGATGGATGGTTTTGAAGCCGTGCGCCGCATCCGACAATATCCACAATTGCAAAATACCGCGATTATTGCCGCCTCCGCCAGCGTGTTTGATTATCATCAACAAGAAAGCCGAGATGCAGGTTGTAATGAGTTTATTGCCAAACCCATTCGTTTGGACTTATTACTCGAAAAAATTCAAGAATTGCTCCAATTGACTTGGATTTATGAATCAACAGACAACGCAGTCATACCAGAAAATGCTATGCTAACTGCACCGCCCATCTCAGCGCAGATATATTGTGATCCGCAACAAGCCACTGCCTTGTATGAATTAGCACGCAGTGGGGACATTGAAGAATTGTGGGAGCATTTGGACGTTTTCATTCAAAACTCCGAAGGTGCAACCCAAGCGTGGGCAAAACAACTCTTACAGTTAAGCAAGGCGTTCAAAGTTGACGAGGTTGCTGCGCTTTTAGAGCCTTACATGAGACCTCATCCATGACGGTTGAATCTTCTAAATATAAATTACTGATTGTCGACGATATTGCTGAAAATATCAGTGTATTATTTGAATTTTTAAGCAAGATGGGTTTTAAAGTTTTGGTTGCCCAAGACGGGAAATCCGCGATTCAACGCGCTGAATATGCACAGCCCGACGTGATTTTACTGGATGTGATGATGCCTGGGATTGATGGTTTTGAAACCTGTCGAATTTTGAAAGCTCAAGAACACACCCGCGACATTCCGATTGTATTCATGACCGCTTTGGCAGACACGGTTGATAAAGTAAAAGGCTTCAGCTTGGGCGCGGCAGATTACATCACCAAGCCGATTCAGCATGAAGAAGTCTTGGCACGGATCAATGCTCAATTAAATATTCGCAAATTGCAGCAACAATTGACCACACAAAATGCGCAATTGCAGGCTGAAATCGATTCCCGTATTCAGATTGAAAGCTCTTTACAAAAAAGTTCGCATCTTTTAGAAATGCACACTATCGAATTGCAACGCCGTAACATGGAGTTACAAGCGTTTTCGCGTACCGTGGCGCATGATTTAAAAAATCCCTTAAATGCGATTATTGGTTACACCGGGATGTTGCTCGAAGAAAGTGAAGAAGAGCATTTCGTGAAAGATGATTTTGTGAGTTTATTGCATTCCGTGGATCGTTCCGCACGGAAAATGGTCAGCATTATTCAAGCCTTATTGTTGTTGGCGGGAGTTGCCCAACACAGTCAAGTCGAAATCAGCCCATTGAATATGGACGAGATTATTGAGCAAACTAAGCAACGGCTTGCTTATATGCTGGAAGAATATCGGGGCGAAATTATCCTGCACCGCCCTTGGGTGGCTGCCAAGGCTTACGCGCCGTGGGTTGAAGAAATTATTAGCAATTATGTGAGCAATGCGATGAAATATGGGGGCAGACCACCGCGTATCGAAATCGGCAGTCAGTTGCAAGAAGATGGCATGGTACGTTATTGGGTACTCGACAATGGGCAGGGTTTAAGTCCTGAAGC
>JACCEE012006911.1_pt1 | contig 20586 bp, 21 predicted proteins | sample 7449931 | NCBI WGS metagenome assembly JACCEE01 (sample SAMN15323457, study PRJNA562643) | freshwater metagenome | isolation source: river surface water | place: USA:Blue River Watershed | collected 2017-08-19 | reverse complement strand
CGATTAAACCTTGCCAATCGGTTGGTTTGCGGGATAGCACCACATCACCCGTTACGGGGTCATGGCGGATGAAGACTTCCGTCACATCAAATCGAAATTCCAGTGGCAGGCGCACTGCCTGGCTGCGACCAGTGGTAAAAATCTTAGCAGTTTGGTACATGGTGCCTCCGCGAGGTGGGTGGTATATCTCATGATATATATCGTGGTTGTTGGTGTCAACTGACGAGGGTAGTTGCCAAATTCCTCTTTGTTTTTGACATCTTTTGTATTGATATTGTCCGAAGTTTGTATATACCTATCGGACAAGGTGAATTATGGACAAGCAAACCCCCATCCTCAAATTGCAAGTGGCTCAACGAATCAGCGTCGGTCCAGCCTCAAAGGTATGGACCCCGTCGGACTTCCTCGACCTGGGGCAGCGCGATGCGGTGGACAAAACAATTCAAAGAATGGTGGCCAGCCATGCTTTGCGTAGGATCGATCGAGGTCTATACGATCAGCCAAGAACAAACCAGCTAACCGGCCGCACTGCAGTCGTCGATTACATAAGTGTGATTGACGCTGTAGGTAGACGGTATCAGGTCAGAATTCTGCCAGACGGGATGACGGCTGCCAATGATCTGGGGCTCACCAACGCAGTACCGGGCCAAGTCATTATTCATACGGATGGACGATTGCGCCCAATTGTTTTGGACAACTTAATAATCCAATTTAAGCTGACGGCACCAAGCAAACTCTTCTGGGCTGGAAGGCCTGCTGTGAGTATTGTCCAAGCGCTCTATTGGCTTAGGGATGAGTTGAAATCTAACGACGCAACGGATCCGAGCGTGGTCAGTGCAAAGCTTAAAAGAATGCTCGCAGATCCAAAGGCAGTCTTGGTCAGAGGCGATCTTGTTTCAGGTTTGAATACCTTACCGTCTTGGATGCAAAATTGGATTCGGGAATTGCTAGGGAATATTGATCTATCTACCAAGGGAGTGCGGCAATGAATTCTGAATTTTTCAAAATTCATTGCCGCAACACCTGAAGATAGGCGAGACCTGTTTTTAGCAACAGCAAACAGGATCGGTATTCCAAAACAGAATGTTGAAAAATTAAGGGGCAGTATAAATTTTAGCTTTTCTTCAATTACTTTTTACTATTCATCGCTGCGAAGGCTTGCCTCACATAAGGATCAACGTTCGGTTGATCGAGTAACCAGCGCACGTAGTCTTTGGGGACTTCTGAAAGTGGTGTGCCTTTGTGTTTGCCGAAGGTCATGTGGGTGGGAAGTCTGGCGTTTTCGGAGGCATGCCAAAGTGCATCTAAGGTGGTGATGTGTAATGCACGGCACAGGTGTTCAAGAATGGTGGCGCAGATGTGTATATCAGCTTGGGCGGAATGCGCGTTGCGCAGTATGTCGCGCGCGTGAGCGCGATCTAAGTAATACAGCAGGGCGCTTTGGCTATGCGAGTCGAGTGTAGGCCAGGCTTTTCTGCTGAGTGCGAGTGTGCAGATACGTTTGATGTCTGGCTGACCTATAGCACCCCAATCAAAATCAATGTTGTGGCCAATGAGGTAGTTGGCATCGGCGGGTAACGTAAAGCTGGACGCGGGTGGGCAATCGACTAGCTCTTCATCCAGTATGTGATGGGTGGCGAGTGCGCCTAGGCTGATAGGTTTACCGGGGTTGTAGCGTTGATGAAATTCTTCACCAAGGGTGAATGGGCTGATGCTATCTAGGGCAACCCAGGCGGCTTCAACTAGGACAGGGTTGTCTTTGTCGGTGGCTTCGATATCAAAAATGATGGCTGCTGGCATGGGATGACTTTATGGGTTGGGTGGCTCAGGTTTTGAGCCTAGTGAATGGTAAGTTCTGGTTTAGATTTCCAGATTTTAAATGAGTTGCCATCCATCAAGAGAGATAGCTGACCTCGCCAACCAGCCTTCCCGCGCAAGGTAGTACTACGAAAGCGAATACGGCTAATGGTAATAGTGGCGACGATCTGAAGATGTGACGAGGTCGATGCTTTGCTACGCCACGCGTTTCGCATATCGGAAACGATGACCTGCCCATGGTTTAGGCAGAGTTTTTCGACGAACTTCTCTGCTACTTCATCTCAAAAAAGAATACGTTTTTATAAAAAGCGTATTCATCGAAAAGCCTAGGGGTTTGGTTTTTTCTGCAAATGGGTGCTACTGGTACTGGTCAATATCGGCTCTGATTTTCGAATCTCGCGCAAAAAATGTCCAAAAAGTGTCCAAATGAAGTGGCGCTAAAAAGAAAAACGGGCTAGCACTTTTGGCGCTAACCCGTTGATTTTGCTACTTTTTGTACTGGTGCGGCCGGCAGGAATTGAACCCACGACCCCTTGGTTCGTAGCCAAGTACTCTATCCAGCTGAGCTACGGCCGCGAAGGGCAAGATTATAACACTAGAAAAACTCTCTAGGCACGATCAGATTAATGATCTGGCCACTCGTACGTAGTAGAAAACAGAAGTGCTATTTGAACAGCAAAGCTTCTGTAGATCATTAGGATAGGGATATAGCTCCAACGATCAGCGTATTACGAGTCTTGACCTCAGACCGATGCCTTTTTGTGCTTGGCATGCGCTTTGTGTTTTTTGTGTGCTTTGGATTTCTGATGTGATTTACCGTGCATACCCTCATGGTGGTTTGCGAACGCAGAGCTGGAGAAAAGACAGATCATCATAGCGACTAGTACGTTTTTCATGTAAACCCCTTGGTTGAACTTGCCAAAAATTTATCGGTATCGAATTTATTTAAAATGTAAAACTTTGCTTTGACCTGAAGCTATATGAAGCCCACTGTTATCTAGGCGTTTTAACTCTTTCATAGTTTTCTGTCTTAGCGGAAAATCGACTCTCAGTTTAAATAGCCATCTAGCAGGGGTCAACATGTATGTCCCACCACACTTCGAAATATCCAACCCCGAGGTCTTACACGATCTGATCGTGCATCATCCATTGGGAGTATTGGTTACGCAGAGTGAATCGGGTTTAAACGCTAACCATATTCCATTTGAATTAGATGCGACTGGTTCAACGCAAGGCATCCTAAGGGCGCATGTAGCGCGTAACAATGCGGTTTGGCAGCTGTCTACAAATGGTGATGAGGTCTTAGTCGTGTTTCAAGCGGAAGATGCGTATATTTCACCGAACTGGTATCCCAGTAAACACGAAACACATCAACAAGTACCGACTTGGAATTACAGAGTCGTACACGCGTACGGAAGAATCACTATTCACGACGATGAAAAATATGTGCGTGCACTGGTGGGTCGTCTAACCAAAAAGCATGAAGCAAATCAGCCTAAGCCTTGGAAAATGAGTGATGCGCCGCGCGACTACATGGAGATGATGGTCAAATCTATTGTGGGTATAGAGATTGAAATTACACGGATGATCGGGAAATTTAAATTAAGCCAAAACCGTGAAAATCGTGATCGTCTGAATGCAGGTCAAGTATTGGTAGAGCAGGGGAATGAGATATTAGGAAAAGCGATGTTGGGTCTCGTCCAGCCAAAGTAAAGCTATGACCTACGTTGTGCATCATTAAAAAAGAAGAGCATTCCGTAACCGGCCACTAAGTAAGTGAACAGTTGAACTTCTTTTTTAATGACATTAGTCATTTATCACTGGCTTTAACGGCTTTGCTCATTAATTTAGAGAGTTTGTCAAAATGCTGTAGAGAAGCAGGTGTCAGTTCTAATTGCTTACGGCGAGCATCCTCTGTTGGGGCGAGCGCTATCCAACCTTTTTCGCGCATAGACTGTAGGCGACCATGCAGCATAGCGGGCGAACCTAATTCGGATTTATTCATTAAGTCTTTGACAGACAGTCGCGCTTTCATGACGTGAGCATCAGCAACGATTTCTAAGATTTTTTCTTCAATAGGCTCTAAACCAGGAAGAAGCGGAACTTCTTTGATTGCTTGAGCTAGATGCAGAAAACGCAGATACGCACTGGTTGATTTTGTTTTCATGGGGTTTCTGATTAGGAAGAGGGTTAATGTGCCGTGGGCTGTTTTATCAGCTTAATTTCTGGTCGACATTTTAATACCTTAAGTGAATCAAGAAAAGTTATAAAATTCTGAAAAAATTATCAAATTAAGTATTTGTTTGAAAGTGGTTGGTTGAATTTTTAAGTCCCAACGCCGGGTCAATAAAGCATTTGATAATGAGGGCCTATAATCTTGCCTGCTTTAAAAATTTTGCTTATCTGTGTTTAGGAAACAATGAACAATTCTGCCTACGTAATACCGAAAGAACGCAGCTCAACTGGCCAAGAGATTCACCGAATTGTCGTCGTTGGGGGTGGCGCAGGCGGATTGGAGTTGGTTACTCAACTGGGTGATTCACTGGGTAAATCGAGAAAAGCCCAGATCATTTTGGTCGATAAATCAGCAACGCATATTTGGAAGCCACTACTGCATGAGGTTGCAGCGGGCAGTATGGATCCGAGCGCCCATCAGTTGGAATACGTAGCGCAAGCTCGCTGGCATAACTTCGAGTTTTATCAAGGTGCGTTGATGGATGTCAGCCGCGGTGAAAAATGCCTTCGCGTAGCGCCGGTCTTGGATGAAAATCAAAATCCGATACTTCCGGAACGCGTTATTCCGTATGACACGCTAGTGCTTGCTATAGGCAGCGTAACGAATTTCTTTAATGTGCCGGGTGCAGAAAAACATGCGATGGCAGTCGATACTGTGACACAGGCAGAGACGATACGTAGACGTATTTTGTCAGCATGTATGCGCTCGCAGAGTGGCGCTTTTCAATCGGCTGATGCGCCGGTCAAAAAAGTGCATCTGGTGATTATCGGTGGTGGTGCAACGGGTGTTGAATTAGCTGCTGAGTTACGTAACACCGCTGAAGTTCTTGCAGCGTATGGTCTGCATAAGTTAGACCCACAAAAAGATGTACAGATCACGTTGGTGGAGGCTGGGCCGCGAATTCTTCCGCCACTACCAGAAAAGATTTCTATAGAAACGACTCGACTACTCGGCTACTTGAATATTGATGTCATGACGGGAGACCGAGTAACACAAGTTACGCCTGATGCTGTGCTGACGGCTAGCGGTAAATCCTTACCCAGTGATCTCACCGTATGGGCTGGTGGTATCCGCGTGCCAGCTGTGTTGAATGACATGGGTTTGGAGACGAATGGTATTGGACAAATTATTGTTTCAAACACACTTCAATCAGTATCAGACAAAGATATTTTTGCCTTCGGTGATTGCGCGGCTTGCGCATGGGGTGACGCAGGAAAAATTGTGCCGCCGCGAGCACAGGCAGCACATCAACAAGCGTCGACTTTGGTGAAGAGTATGCATCGCTTATTGGCACAAAAATCGCTGCCAGTTTTTACATACCGAGACTATGGATCGCTAATTTCGCTCGGTAATTACGAAGCTGTCGGAAATTTGATGGGCCGTATGGTGGGGCGCTCGGTGAAAATTCAGGGATTTTTAGCAAGGATGCTTTATTTATCGCTGTACCGAAATCACCAAATGGCCCTGCATGGATTTTTTAGAATGGCAGTCGACGCATTGGTCGATTGGCTAAGACATAACACTAAGCCACGAGTAAAACTGCACTAACTTTGCTACTGGCATTCACTGCAGTAGCAGGTGTTAGTCTGGCGATGACTTATCGTCTTGGTGATGAAGTACGCTTCGCTTGTCCTTCAATATGGCGGAAGGTAATGCGACCCTTGCTTAGATCGTAGGGTGATAATTCAAGAGTGACTTTGTCACCTGCCAAAATACGAATGTGATGCATACGCATTTTTCCGGCGGTATAGGCGATTAAAGTGTGACCGTTTTGTAGTGTGACGCGATAACGTGAGTCGGGCAGCATCTCATCAACGACGCCCTGCATTTCCAGCATTTCTTCTTTGGCCATAGTGCTCCAGCGATGTGCGATAGGTTAAACCCGCAAAGGGGTTTTTTATCAAGGAGTGCTGGAGATGGTTACCGTTACGCAGAACGTTGCGGTTGGTCAGCTTTCACGCGGCTTGACGGGAGGGTGATTCGTTCGAAGATCGAACCTACGCGCGCATTATAGTCGCTTTATGCTACTCAGACGTTAAATTCACTCAGCCCTCGCTTTTAGAGCGAGGGGGTGTTGGGTACTGACCCTAGAAAAAGTAGGCCCTTAGTCTGGTAGCTAAATGGATTTCTGAGAGGAATGTCCGATTGTGCTAGCCTTCCTTCCTTTTCATCGCTCAGGATAATTCGGGAGGATAGATGGAGCCAAAAGAAATTGCTCACATACTAGGCGGATTTGCGACCGAGAAGCGGGTTCGCATACTTAAGGCGCTGATGTCGGCTGGACCGGCGGGCCTAACTATTCTAGATCTTTCTAGGGCCACGGATACTACGGTGGTTGATATTGGGCCTTCGCTCGAATCACTGGCCTCTTTGGATATGATCAATATTTCTCTCATTAACAATGAGCGCGTGCTGGTTCCGAACCGCAAAGTGCTTAATCAGATCTTCGGCGAGTTTTACGAGCGCTATGTGATTCAGAGGAAAAAGAATCCAGAACCCGCTAGCGATTAAGCTATTAGTCGGCTGCTTGACTGATCATCAGGTATTTCAGATCGATATATTTTAATGCGTTAACGTGCGTGCATTCCAAGATCACCGTCGGCGCAACCCCCGCATCGAAGGCTTCTTTCCAGCGCAAAGCACATAAGCACCAGCGGTTACCGGGGACCAGACCAGGAAAACGCAATTCTGGTCGTGGTGTAGAGAGATCATTACCTCGCTGTTTGGAAAACAGCAGAAATTCTTCAGTCATTTCTGCACAGACCACATGCGAGCCACGATCTGATTCATCCGTATTGCAGCAACCATCCCTGAAATATCCCGTCATAGGATCGGTAGAGCAGGGTTTTAAGGGTGTTCCGAGAACGTTGATGGCCATAATGGGTCTTTTTTTGTGATAGCGATTCAGCGCATACTTCAAAGTATAGTGATTGCAGTCCTGATTACAGGCTGTAGCGCTGTACGCCTTGGTTACGATCAAGCAGATCATCTCGGGTATTGGTGGGTTGACCACTATCTCGATCTGAGCTCTGATAAGTCACGTCAGTTTAAAGCGGATCTGAAAGCCTTGCACGCCTGGCATAGACAAACTCAACTTCCAGACTATGCACGGCTAGCCGACGAACTCAGTGCTCGCATGGGTGCAGAACCCAACTCAGCGGAGGTCTGCGACAACATTCAAGTGTTCCGAGAAAAATTCGACCTTCTGTCACGTCAGAGCATACCGGTCTGGGCTAGGCTGGTGCAGCAGTTAGGCCCTGAAGAAATTAAACATCTACGCAAAAAATTTACTCAAGAAGATAAGGACTGGAAAGCGAAATGGCTTGATGTTGATAATGAAAAAATTCAAGAGCTTCGTTACGAAGAATGGTTACGCAGAGCAGAATCGTTTTATGGTCGCGTAAATAACGATCAGAAAAAGTTTATACAGCAAGCGATCGTTCATTCATCCTGGGATCCGCGTATTAGCTGGGAACGACGCCAGTTGCGTCAGCAAAAAATTATCACGGTAATTGAAAAAATCAGACAGCAGCGCATGAATCAATCTGATGCTGAAGCTGAATTAACGCAGCTCATCGAGCAACTACTTAATCCAGAAGATCCTAAGCAAGCAAATATGCAACGCAAAGTACTCGATGAGGCGTGTATCAATTTAGCCGGCTTACATCAGAGAACAACAGCGAGTCAACGGCGTCATGCAAGCGAAAAATTCGGCGACTATGCCGATGATTTTCGTTATCTCTCACGTAGCCGTTAACTGTGTTTGCGTGTTGACTACGGTAGATTAAGTTTTGTAGCGGAATCCATGATGTTTCAGAGGTAGCGAACGTATCCGTTTGCCGGTTGCGCTAAACAAAGCATTCATCATAGCGGGTATAACTCCGCCAATGGGCGGCTCGCCAACACCTCCCCAAAATCCACCGCTAGGCACGAGTACGCTAACGACTTGGGGTGCATGGCTAATACGCGCCAAGGGATAGTCACCAAAATTACTTTGTTTAACAGCCCCTTTTTCAATCGTGATGTCTTCAAACATTAAGGCAGATAATCCCCAAATAACGCCACCTTCAATTTGCGCTTTAACGGCATCGGGATGAACAACGTGGCCACAATCAAGCGCGACAGCGACACGTTTTACATCAATGATCTTGCCTTTGCTAACGGAGAGCTCAACCGCAGCCGCGGTAAAGCTGCCATACGAGTCCACGACCGCGATACCACGATGTATACCTTTGCGAGCTGGTTTGTCCCAGCCGATCGCTTTAGCCGCTGCATCTAACACGGCTTGATCTTTTTTTCCTTCCAGCAGAGGGCGGCGGAATTGATACGGATCTTTACCTGCTGCATGCGCTAATTCATCAATAAAACATTCACGATAAAAAGGGTTGTTGGTGTGCGCCACCGCGCGCCAAAATCCGGGAGGAACGTGAAATTCTTTCAGCACGTATTCATTCGTAAAGTTTGGCACTGCGTAGGGGTTATCTCGGAATACACGTGTGTTGATTTGATCAATGCCATCTTTGACGAATTGTGGAAAAACATTGAGTGCAATTGATTGATCCGATTGTTTTACTTCCCAACCTAGCCAATTTCCGTCTTTATCGAGTCCCCCGCGCAGCTTGACGAGTGATACCGGACGATAGCGCCCTTGTCGAATATCTTCTTCGCGTGACCATTGCAACCGTATCGGAGTACCAGGCACAGCCATTGCAATTTTCACCGCTTGTTTGGTGAAATCTTGATGCGGGCCACGACGTCCAAATGCGCCACCTGCATGCATTTTATGAATTTGGACTTTATCCAGTGGAAGGCCAGACACAGCTGATGCTGCTGCAATCGAGGCTTCACCGTTTTGTGTACCCACCCAAACCTCGAGGTTTTCAGGGGTGAACAGCGCTGCGGCAGTTTGTGGTTCCATCGTTGCGTGATTCACAAAGCCTGTGTGATATTCCGCTTCAAGCACAGTGTGCGCATTTGCCAGAGCTTGGGTTGCATCACCATCTTTGCGAGCAACAGGCGCGTTGGTCATAGCGATACCTTCACGCAGCGATTGCATAATGCTGGCACTAGAGACATCGCCCTTGCTGCCATTTTCCCATTCGATTTTCAACGCTTTGACGGCTTGATTGGCTTGCCACCAATTGGTGGCGAGTACTGCAACCCACTCTTCAGTGGCAATGACGTGTTTTACGCCGGGCATGGCTTTAGCTTTAGCATCATCAACGCGTTTTACAAAGCCACCAAAAACAGGGCTTTGAATAATCGAAGCGTGCAGCATGCCTGGCAGGCGAACATCTGCCGCATAAATTTGCGAGCCGTTCACTTTGGCAGGAATATCAAAACGTGCTGGTGAGGTACCCGCAATCGTCCAGTCTTTAGGATTTTTTAATGTTGGATTTTCTGGAATAGGCAGCGTGCTGGCAAGTTGAGCAAGTTCTCCAAAGCGTGCGCGTTTTCCAGAAGGATGTGTAACGACACTTTTTTTAGCACTGCATTCTGAAGCGGGTACATTCCATACTTGCGCTGCGGCGCTGATTAGCATTTCACGTGCAGCAGCGCCACCTTTGCGAACGTACTCATTTGAATCACGAATGCCGCGACTGCCACCCGTCGACATATCTTTGAATATACGATTACGACGCATGTGCATGTTTACATCCGCGTACTCGGGCTTCACCTTGCTCCAGTCGCACTCGAGCTCTTCAGCGACTAGTTGTGCTAACCCAGTGAACGTACCTTGACCTAATTCGGAACGAGCGATACGTATGACCACCGTATCGTCTGCATGTATTACCACCCAATGCGTAACTTCGGGAGTATTGCTATCAGCGGCTGAAGCAGAGCCTTGCACACCCAGTACAAAAGCACCGGTCAGTGCAGCGGATTGTTTAAGGAAGGTACGACGATTAGGCTGGGTGAGCGACAGAGTCATGCGAATCTCCAGTAAGCAAAGTTGCAATTGACAAGTATTTTACTCTGATGCGGAGATCTCAACGTTGAGCAAGTCGGCAAAAAAAAGCCCTGACTAGCAGGGCGTGAAACCGAGGAGGGTTTTAAAAAATCAGAATTCGTATTCCAGTTGCATACGCAAGGTGTTGCCGCGCACGCCTTCACCATTGATAGAGTTTTTACCAACAAGGTATGCGGCGTTGTACTTAAATGCTTGTCTTCCACCTAAGTGAAATTTTCCAAATATAGCTGGACCAAAGCGATGCCCTTGATCACGCGTGGCATACCAACTGTCCCAGTAACCGAGATCACCAAATCCTTGAAATCCGAATTCGAATTCGCGACGGTAGCGATATCTACCTTGGATTTGATAGTAAGCCGTTGCACGGCTCGGTTCGTCAGCGTAGTAACTACGTTTGATCAAGAAGTTAGTATTCCAGGTAGTTTTGCCTATATCTTTTTGAAGCAAAGGCCCCCATTTAACTTCGTAGCCTTCAGATCTGTTTTGTGGACGCTCAAATTCGAGAAGAAACCCAACGTCAACGGGGTATTTGCCAGTTTCTGTCAGTTGGAATCGATTTTCCCATTCAGTTGCATCGAAGGTGGTTGGGCCGCCGGCACCACGCGCATATTTAAAATACACCTCGGTAAACCAGTACTCCGTTGGGCTGTAACCTAGACCTATACTGGCAGCAGAGGCATCGTTCGATTGATCTTTGGAATCGCGACTACCCAATTTAAAATCGATCTCTCTTTCACCCTGCGTAACGGTAACAGGATAGATATATTCGTTAGGTCCAGCAAACACTGACGCGCAGAAACCCCCGAGGACCAGTGAACTGGTCACTATAATTTTTTTCATGGTGATTACGCTTGTGTTGGTTTTAAAAGCTGTTCTGACTGATGACGCTTAACTAGCGCAGAACAGCAGATTATGATTGCCAGCGTACCGGCATAAAAAAGAATTTGCATACCGCTAGGCGCAGATTCATATCCAATCAGCACATGCAGGATAGAGCCGAGTAATGATTTTGTTGGAAGTAGTGCCGTGGTATCCCAGAGAGGTGTAGCTAATGCTGGAATAAGGTCAGCTTGAATCAGGAAGCGCGCCATTTGTCCCGCCAAACCAGCAGCCAGCAACACCAGCAATGCGCCTGTTACCGAGAAAAACCAACGCAGTGGAATACGCATTAGGCCCAAGTACATGATCATGCCTATCACCGCGCCGCCGGCCAGACCTAAGGCACCACCAGCAAAGATGTCCGTCAGGCTGCTACTACCACCCATGGCCATGCCATGTAAAAACAAAACACTCTCAGCGCCTTCACGTAACACCGTTAGCGCTACCAAAATGGCAATAGCTGAGAGTTCACGTTGACCATCTTTAACGGCCGTGCCGAGATGACGCGCATCACGCGCCAATTCTGCACCATGTGAAGCCATCCAAATGTGGTGCCATGCGAGCATCAGCACCGCAACACCGAGTACAGCTGCATTAAACAACTCTTGACCACTACCATCGGCTAACTGAGCGATCGTTTCTGTCAGACCCGCAATGACAGCCGATCCGATTAATCCAGCCAAAACACCTAAACATAACCACAATCCGCGACGATCGACGCCACGTGTGGCTGCCGCAACGATACCTAGTACCAATGCGGCTTCGAGCGTCTCGCGGAAAATGATGATGGCTGGACCAAACATGATGGTTTACTCCGCGATGACGACGCCACGAGCGGTCGCCTGATTGAATTCACCAAAGAAGGGGTATTTACCTGCTTTGAGCGGGCCAATGAAGATACTCGCTTTGGATTTTGGCGCGATAATTTTTTCGCGATTCAATTCATGGCTTTCAAATTCTTCTGGCGTGGCATCTTGGTTCTCCACAATCAGCTTTACTTTTTGTCCTACAGGCACGCGTATTTCAGAGGGCACGAAATGATGATCTTTGATCACTATCGTAAACTCAGTGTCGGCGGCAAAGCCGCATAGGGGGACAAACAGTAGGGCAGCAAATAGGGCGCGAAAATTCATGATGGGGCGGCTCTCCGGTTCAGTGATTTTTATGAATGATAATAATTCGCATTTAGATTGTCAACTACTATCACTCATTGGTTCAGTCTTGCTCTTTACGAGCTAGTTATATGGCAACCCTTTGAATTTATTAGAAATTTTATCTTAATTTAGTCCGTCAACGAGTGTTTTTGGGATGAATGTAGGTGCTTCCCTTACAGAAAAACTAGCGCGATAGCTAGAAAAAACGCTGCTTTCCTGCTGTTACACTGGAATCCTGTTTCTATCGGAGTCATCCATGAATGTTGAGTCGATCGGCTTGGTCTTGATAGCCGCCAGCGCGGGTGCCTTGCTCGCCTGGCTTGTCGTCAAGGCTCGCTACGGACAGGAGTTAGCAACTCGCGGCGAACGCTTGCGCCTGTTAGAACTCAATCAGGATGGCATGCGACTTGAGCTGGTTCAGGCCCAGCGCACCCATCAACAATTACATGATCAGCTAGCGACACTGGGGCGCGAGCTAGCAACTGCCACCACGCGACTAGAAGAAGAGCGTCGTCAGGCGGAAGAAAAACTATCTCTACTGCGTGAAATGAGTGAGACCAGTCGTAAAGCACTCACTGATGAATTTAAAAATCTCGCCAACAGTATTTTCGAGGATAAATCGAAACGCTTTACTGAACAAAATCTCGAAGGTCTTGGTCAGATACTGACTCCGTTTCGTGAACGACTGACAGAATTTAAAACACGCGTCGAAGAAATGCATCACCAAGATGCGCAGCAACAGGCTTCACTTAAAACTGAACTGACGCAGTTAAAAGAACTGAATCGTCAGATGACAGAAGAAGCCCATAGTCTTGCAACTGCCCTAAAAGGGCAATCTAAGATGCAAGGTAATTGGGGCGAGTTAGTCCTTGAAAATGTACTGGCTCGTTCTGGCCTTCAAGCCGATCGTGATTATCGACGCGAAGTCAGCTTCACAACCGAGTCGGGCAGACAGCGGCCAGACGTGATTGTTTATCTTCCCCAACAAAAGCATTTGATTATTGACGCTAAAGTGTCCTTAAATGCTTATACCCGCTATGTGAATGCTGATGATGAAATCGATCGTAAAGCAGCCCTTCGCGAACACGTGCAAGCAGTATCGGACCGCATTACTGAGTTAGCAGATCGGCGTTACTTTGATTTGGGCGAATTGAACTCACCCGACATGGTATTTATGTTTATACCTATCGAATCAGCGTTTGTTGAAGCCATGCGCGCCGATGAGCAGCTTTTTCAAAAAGCGTTAGAGCGTAATGTATTAGTTGCTACGCCGACCACCTTGCTGACTAGTTTAAATATCGTGCGTCAGTTGTGGCGTTTCGAGCACCAGAATGCGCATAGCGCAGAGTTGGCTGATAGTGCCTCACAGTTGTATCAAAAATTTTTGGGTTTCATCAGCTCCATGGAAGATTTAGGCCGCAAGCTCGATTCAGCAAAAGCGAGTTACACAACGGCCTATTCGCAGCTTTATAGTGGTCGCGGAAACCTGATTAAGCGCGCCAAGGATTTTGAACGCTTGGGTGTAGCCGTGCAGAAGGAATTGCCGCAAGAACTAGTCGATAAGGCAGAGTTAGAGTTGGACTATCTTCCTTCTGTTGACGAGCTAAATAGCGACGACAAAGACCGAGCAGCCTGACAACGCGCCTATGAATCACGCTTGATGCATTGCAGCGTGCTTTTTTTTCAGACACATGACTAAAATCATACCGATTCTTCCCACATGAGGAGGTTGATATGGTCCGAGCATTGCTGTTGCGCTGCCTCAGGTCGTTGCCTATCCTGTTGGCAGTTTGTCTGGTTTGTCCTCAACTCGCCAGTGCGCATGCACTGAGCAAACAAGAGTGTTCTGAAGGGGCTGACTTCATTCGTAATGCCGCGCTTTCACGCGATAGCGGCATGTCAGAAATTTCATTCATGGAAGTCTTTGATAACGACCTAGCGATGCTGAAGTCGATTCCGGCCTCATTGCGTTGGTTCGTTCAAGATGATGATGACGCCGAGTTTCTGAGAGCAGCTCTGCACGAAGTTTTCCGCAAGCCTAACGCGCCTGAACGACACGCTGAGCTCTTTGGCGAAGTTTGTCTCCTGCGTGCAGGCGAGTGGAATGGCAAGAGCACACTGAGAACATAAGCTGCTCAGCTAATCGAGCTAGGGAATGTACTAGCGAGCGATAGTCGGGCGTCAGCTTGCCTTAACGAGGGCGGGTATCTGCAGATACCCGCGAAAGCGGACGCGACCACCGCGTAAGGGTGGGCCTGCTAAAGCGTAGTTCGGAAAACGATTGATGAAGCGTCCAATCGCGATTTGCCCTTCAAGTCGTGCCAGGCTCATGCCAGCGCACGCGTGGGTGCCGCTCGCAAAGGCTAAGTGACGATTTGGTGTGCGCGCTATATCGAAAATGTCAGGGTCGTTAAAGTGAGATGGATCACGATTCGCAGCACCGATGCACAGCGTGACTCGCGTTTGCGGTGGCATGGTGATACCGCCAATCTCGACAGTTTCGGTGGTAATGCGATTGCCGAGCTGGTTAGAACTTTCGTAGCGCAGCATTTCTTCAACAGCCGATTTAATTAATTCGGGTTGTTTGAGTAAGCGATCGCGTTGGCTTGTGTATTCAGCCAAACTAACCAATCCATTTCCGATGAGATTAGTCGTGGTTTCATGGCCAGCGTTGAGCAAAAAAATACAATTGTGAATTAACTCTTTAGCGCTGAGTTTTTCTCCATCGGCTTCACCGAGTATGAGTCGCGTTAGTACATCCACCTCGGGGTTACCTGGATGCACGCGGCGGCGTGCGATCAAGTCATTTAAGTACTCAATAAATTCCGTCACAGCGCGATTGCCTCGCTCAGCCATATCGTCACTCAACACTGGTTCGAGTGCGCCTAATATGGCTAACGACCATTCACGTAAGGGACCGCGTTCATCAATGGGCACATCAAGCAAATTACCGATTACTTCAATCGGTATGGCCGAGGCAAAATCGTCAATCAGATCGGTCGAGCGTTTTTCTTCCATATGGTCCAACAGGCTATCGACTAAGCGTATCAGTCCTTCTTCCATGCCTGCGATGGCGCGGGGGGTTAGTGCGCCTGAAATTAATTTTCGAACCCGCGTGTGTAACGGTGGATCAGAAAACACCAAACTGGTTGTGTGATGCTCATACAGTGGCGAATCGCCGTACTTGGGTTTGAATTCTAATTTTTTATCTGAGCTGAAGCTCTTAGGATTTTTGTAGATACTGACTAAATCATCGTAGCGAGTTAAGAAGTAGCTACCATCGGCTAAGCGTTTTACTGGTGCATGCTCGCGCAACGCTCGATAGATGGGGTAGGGGTTATCGTGAAACCCGGTGGGTAAATGCGATAGCTCAAAAGTCTCTGCAATCTGCTCAGCGTGGTTGGCGCTCATGGAATTATTCGCTAGGGATGTTGCTTTGAATTATAGGCTGCGTAGTAAACCATCTATAAGTCCGGCGATTGCAAATAAATTATCAATAAAATAATTTTAGATGTAAAAAAAGACGACCTCATGGTCGTCTTTTTCTAAAAACCCTTGAAGCAGCCAACCTTGCGGTAAGGCTGCTAACCATCCGAATTAACGGTTGGCGATGTACATTGTGATTTCGAAACCAAAACGCAGATCGGTTGCTGCTGGTGTAGTCCAGTTCATAGCCATCTCCTAATTGATGTTGATTATTAATTTGCTAAGCCAAGGGTTGGTCTAGCGAAGTGAATAATGCCTGTGAGTCATTCCTTAAGCATCTGTGAATCGCTGAATTGCATCTAATGATTTTCATGAACCCGCAAGATACCGTCCTACAGATGAGCAATCGGCAGCGGATGATAAAAGCCTGCTGCTATGATGCGATCCACCGAAAGTATGCTCGTTGTTTCAGGCACCTACTGGATTTATGCTGCACCGCATCTAAATATGACTCTTCATTCCGCTCCCGAAACGTATCCCTCTGAGGCAGAATTTTCTTCGTCCGGCGGTCTTGCCATGAGCTTGCGCCTGAAGATCAATCTCGTGTTTTCGCTGCTGACGTTTCTTTTGTTTGCAATTCTCATTGTGGTGGAGGTCGTTGCTACGCGCAATAGCGTGAGCGAAGAAATGGAAGCTTCTGGACGAATTGCCACGCAGTTGTTAACGCGGGTTGGTAGTTTTTATGCGCAAAATGATTTGCCAGGCTTAGTTAATTTTTTGAATGATACCGGTCGTGTGCGTGCTAATGACATTCGGCTGTACGATCAAGGCGGCAGTTTGCTGTATCAATCCCCGCCATCAATTTACAAAGCGGGTCGCAACGCACCTGACTGGTATGCCGCACTAGTTGCTCCACCCGACAATGAGCGTGTAATTCAGATGTCGAACGCACGATTGGTTATTCAAACCAATCCAACGCGTGCAGTGCTGGATGGTTGGGATAACTTGCTCGATATATTGTTTGCTGAAATCACATTATTTTTATTGGCTGACTTATTGATACTCTGGTTAGTAGGACGTTGGCTTGAGCCTTTAGAAAAAGTGCAGTACGGTTTACGCGAATTAGGTCAGGGAGATCACAAAGTACGTTTACCACCATTGTCGGGTAAAGAAGCGGGTGAAATGGGTCGTGCGTTCAATCGCATGGCTCATGCAGTGGAAGAAAACATCCAAGTTAGACAAGCCAGTGCTGAAGCACAGGCTAGGCTCGACGCGCAGCGCGATTTCACAAAACTGCTGCATGCACGTATCGAAGAAGAACGTGCCGCCTTAGCGCGTGAGTTGCATGATGAGCTAGGTCAATCACTGACCGCGATACGAAGTATTGCTAAATCCTTGATTCAGCATCCGACTGTAGCAGGCAGTCCGGTAGAACAGCATGCAAAGATGTTGTTTGATACCGCCGGCATGACATCGGATGCTATGCACAGAATGATTCCTCGTTTGCGGCCGATCAAACTTGAAGGTATGGGCTTAGTCGATGCTGTGCGTGATTTATTGACGCAGAGTCAGCAAAACAATCCGAATCTGCGTTTGGATTTAGTCGTGAGTGGCGAGTTGTCTGCTACAGATGATGAGCTTGAATTAACGGCTTACCGTATAGTGCAGGAAGCCGTGACTAATATCATTCGGCATTCCCAAGCTAGTCGAGCACATGTAACGATAGAGGTAAGAGACGGACAGTTACATTTGTCCATTGCCGACAACGGCATCGGTGCGCAAACCCTTAAGCGTGATGGTCACTATGGTGTGCGAGGTATGCAAGAGCGAGCAGAATCGCATGGAGGAGTGATTGAGTTTAAACCTTCCAACGAAGGTGGGTTAGAAGTGCAGGCAATTTTTCCGTTGAAGCAAAGTAGTCAAGAGAGTGGCAAAGAATGAAAACTCCAATCAATGTGATGTTGGTAGATGATCACGCCGTAGTTCGTTTTGGATTCCGTATGCTGCTGGATGCGACGGAAGATATACGCGTGGTTGCCGAGGCCGAGTCCGCTGAGGTGGCCTACCAACTTATTCCAACAGCTAAGCCCGATGTCATTGTGATGGATATATCGCTCGGTGGCACGATGGGCGTTGAAGCAACCCGACGCATCGTGGCACGCGACAAAATGGCGCGGGTTTTGGGTTTGTCGTCACACGAAGACCCTAGCTATGTGCGGTATATGTTGAAAGCCGGTGCGCTTGGTTATCTCTCAAAGCGCAGTGCGCCCGATGAACTCATGCACGCTATTCGTCAGGTAGCCGAAGGGCGCATGTACATTGATAGTCAACTATCGCAACGCATGGCGTTGGAAGAATTCAATGGTGAGAAAAGTCCAATCGAAGTTTTATCCGAGAGAGAATTTGGCGTTTTCATACAACTTGCCAAAGGATCCTCTGTTAATCAAATTGCTGAAATGCTGAATATTTCACCGCGTACCGTAGGTACTCATTTATATAACGTCAAACAAAAACTCGGTGTAGCCAATCAAGCAGAATTAGCGCTGATCGCTGTGCGACACGGGTTGATTGAGTTATAGGGTTAGATCTAGATCACCTATCTTGTGCGCCGAACAACCTACGCAGGCTAGGCTGATCGCAATGTGTCTGTCATGGCTCGCTGGGATAGTCGCTAATCCAGTCTAATCCGGTCACTATTCGGGTATCACTAAACTCGATACTCTGTTGATCGCCTTTCTCAGCCTATTTTTACAAGCTAGATAAGCCGGTTTAAGAGGACGGAGTGCTCGCAAGACTCTGCGCCAGCCGAACTAAACCCTAGTTCAGTAAACACATCTATGTCCGGTATCATATCGGCTGTAGTAATTAATTTATGACCCGTAGTTAAACCAATAATTCTTATAAAAGGACAGGGGAATGAACTACAACCAAGCCATTACCATCGGCGATCTGCGCGACATCGCACGCAAAAAACTCCCACGATCAGTATTCGGGTTCATTGATGGCGCTGCCCATGATGAGCGCACGTTGCGTGATAACGAAGCCGATTTAGCAAAGATTCGTTTCGCACCACGATTTATGGTCGATGTTAGCCAACGTTCCCAGCAAGTCGAGGTGCTGGGTAATACGTTTAATTCGCCGATGATTTTGGGGCCAACAGGCATAGCGGGAATACTCTGGCCCGACGGCGATCTGGCGATTGCTCGAGCGACTCAATCTAAGGGTGTGGGATTTTGCCAGTCAACGAATTCGAATTGCAGTATTGAACAACTCGCGACGCGTGCACGTTCTGATTTTTGGTTTCAACTCTATATACAAAAAGATCGCGACTTTTCGCGCTCATTGATGCAGCGTGCCTGGGATGCGGGCTCGCGTGTGTTGGTGCTGACGATAGACTTGCCTTTGCCAGGTCCACGTGAACGCGATCAGCGGAATGGTTTTACAGTGCCGCCCCGCATAGGCTTGGATAACATTTTTGATTACGCGAGCAAAATCGGCTGGCTGCTACGAATGGCGAGTGGACCAAAATTCACCTTCGGTAATATCGATAATCCCGATGCACCTGCGCGTAAATTAATGACCTTGGCGCAGTACGTGAGTGCTGCGTTTGATCCCTCAGTGACTTGGGCAGATCTTGATTGGATTCGACGTGAGTGGGAAGGAAAGCTGGCAGTCAAAGGAATACTGCGCGCTGATGATGCAAAAAGGGCGCAGGCTCATGGTGCTGATGCGGTCATCGTATCGAATCACGGTGGGCGGCAACTGGACGGCTCTCCTTCAGCGATTGCAGCGTTACCTGCTGTGGTCGATGCCGTCGGTGATAAGACCACTGTGTTAATGGATGGCGGTATTCGCCGCGGTAGCGATATCGTTAAAGCGATGGCAATAGGAGCGCGTGCTTGTCTAGTTGGTCGGGCGGGCTTGTATGGTCTGGCCTCGGGCGGGCAGCCTGGGGTAGAGCGCGCGATTGGAATGCTCCAACAAGAGATCGATATCGTGCTGGCCTTGCTCGGTGTGCCCGACATCACAAAGATTGATCGTAGTGCTTTGTTTGAGGAGCGCTAACCAGTCGTTGAACCCACTGTGAAATAATTTCCTTACGGTATAAATTTTATGACGACTATAAGCAAAGTAAGGAGTGCTTCACGACATCAGTTTTGATTCTGCGCAAATAATTAGTTGTGTGGTCGGTCTAGTCTGATAAGCGTCTGGCGCAGGTACGGTTGGTTGCAAGCTGAATTCCTTGTATCAATCTCACCTGCGCTGGCGCTATCTAAACAAAAGAGATTAAGCCGAGGCGCGTATGAAGCGTTTGCACACCCACTACGACAACTTAAAAGTTGCACAGAACGCGCCCCCCGAAGTTATACGTGCGGCATATAAAACATTAAGTCAAAAATTTCATCCTGATCGTCATGGTGGTGATCTTCGGTCTACTAAAACCTTTCAACTGATTACCGCTGCGTATGACGTGTTGTCTGACCCGCAGCGCCGTCGTCAGCATGATGAATGGATAGCACGCACAGAGCGACGCTTAGATAGAGAGGCAATGGCTGCTCTCGCTGCACGTGAACAACGACCCTGGAACGGAAAAGAACGACGCGCTCGTTCGTGGCCATCGATGAAAGCATCGATGCCGCCTGTAGCTACCGCTTCCATTGCTGGTAAATTAAAAATCCCCGCCAGAACACTGGCGCTGTGGACCGCAATGCTGATTACGACCCTCATGCTGCTAATGCTGTATCAGTATTAAGCTGTTCTCTGCTCTTCGGTTGTTGGTTAAATCATTGGATATCGCCGCGAGTCCATTCGCACCCATGGCGACCCTTGCGCCAAAATCCTAGCCCTAGGCCGGCTCGGTTATAGTAGCCATTCCACTGCGAGATGGCCATGCTTCTGCTGGCCAAAAATCACTATAAGAAAGCGCTTGTGACTAGCCAGACCGAGGAGCGCATCATCACGGCCGCGCTTTTGCGCATGGGTTTGATTGATGCCGACGAACAGCCCCACATAACTCACCTAACGGGTGGCGTGTCTTCATTGATTGTGAGGGTCGATACGCGTCGTGGCCCCTTATGCGTTAAACAGGCCTTACCTGAACT
>JACCEE010567170.1_pt1 | contig 20595 bp, 17 predicted proteins | sample 7449931 | NCBI WGS metagenome assembly JACCEE01 (sample SAMN15323457, study PRJNA562643) | freshwater metagenome | isolation source: river surface water | place: USA:Blue River Watershed | collected 2017-08-19 | reverse complement strand
CCGAAAGATATTGCAGTTATCGGTTTCGTTGAGGAGCCTTTTGCCTCGATGTACCATCCACCTGTAACTTCAATTATGCCTATGGGATATGAGATAGGGGTAACAGCCGCTCAACTTTTGTTAAAACGAATAGCATTAGAGGACAATCAGTTTGTTGCTCAGACAATTAATATCGCAAGTGATTTGGTTGTCAGAGAGTCGACGTCGGTTCTATAGTTACATCTGTGTTTTGCTTAGGTATTTTATTATAGCTTCGAATTATTCTCTTAAGGTATATTCACTATTGTTAAGCTTCTCTAATCTTGTTTTTGTTGGGTCAAATATTGCATTAAGGAGAGTTCCAAAAAACAAAACTCCTGCGTAGAGGGTGGCGAGACTGAAACCTGCCAAGGCATTGCCTCCCATAGAATCACTAAGGGCTCCCATGCTTAATGGGCCGAATGCAGCTCCTGCTGCAGTAAAAAAGAGTATGATCCCTGCTGCTGCCCCATGTTGTGCCTTTGGAAAGCAGCTAATACCTTTTGAGTTTATTGTTGGATAAATAACTGACATGAAGAGTCCTGAAAGGGGGAGTAATATAACTGCCCACTCAATCTTGCCTACTATACTGCCAATAAAGCATATAAATATAGCAGCACTGAATAGTGTCAAGGCCCATGTCCAATTATATCGACTCATAATATAGGCTCCTAGAAATCTTCCTGCGGCTCTCAAAATGAAGAAAATGGAAAGGGAATAGGTAGCCGCTAAGATGAAATCTCCTGTATAGTTCGCTAAAAGGGTCGGCATCCATACATAAATAGCTGATTCTACCGCAACATATAGGAAGGCACTCAGAGAAAACCCCAATGCATAGTAGTCTTTTGTCATCTTTATTGTGCTGCGAAGTCCTGACTTTTGGTCGGTGACCTTTTTAGTTTCCGGGTATGTCACGGAAAGTGCTAAGCCGATTAGGACTAAGCAGAGGATGGCAGCAAAGACATAAAGATACTTCCAATCTATCCCTTTTGAAACTAAGTATGATACAAAAAAGGTACCTACAATGGCACCTACCCCAAAAAAGCCTTCTACAAGATTCATGGTTGATGTGTGCTCTTTGGTTGAATTAGTAATATCTCCAATTAGGGCTAAGGCAGCTGTCTTAAATATGCCAATTGCAAAACCAGATATGATTAGTAATGAAAGGAAAAACGCAAAGGTATTACCTAAAAGAAAGAGAAATGAGTTGATAGCAAAAAGAGATAGTCCTAGTATAATGGTCTTTTTCCTACCAAACTTATCTGCTAAAAATCCTAGTAATATTCCTCCAAGTGCAATAGCTGTCATTGGTCCATAATGCAGTAGGCCAGCCGCTGTCATACTAAGACTAAACTGTTTCATTACCTCCTTTATAATCTCTCCAACGGCATCTGTTGTCATTGCAAACATCATAAACATCAGATAAGTAAGCCATTTTATTAAGGCTGAGCTATTGTTTGGTTTATTATAAGTAGTCATTGGTTATATGTTTTTTATGATCTGCTCGGAGTCTGAACTATATCTTATTATCGACTTATAGTTGTTTAGCAATATTTCTAAGGTGCAACTGTGCTCTTCTAAAGCCCAATCAATGATTATTCGATCTGTTGAGCTGCTTCTTATTGTACATACTCCTTGAAATGCTTTATGGGTATTTCTAAAGTTTATTAACCAAAGTAGCCTTTGGACCACTGGTTTAGTAAGTGAAGCCTCTATCTCTTCAAGACTGTAATTATGACGGTTTATTTCTCTCCCTTCTCCTGTTCGTTGAACGGCCTCTAAGTCATTGGCTCCAGCAAGTAATCCCATATAATAAACTTGAGGAATCCCTGGTGTAAAGAACTGGATTGCTCTTGCTGCTATATAAGCATCATCATCATGATTTAGAGCTGAATAATAGGAACATCGAATCTGGTGAACATCGAATCCATCCTCTGATTTATGTTTATCTGAATAAACTAAACTAAGATTGGCTCCTCTTTCCAGGCATTTGTCTACTGTTTTTTTTGCATCTATACTTGGAACTATCTCGTCTAGATCGGGTTTTACCGGAATTCCATCATGACAATCAAGCATTGTAACTTGTTTTTTGGGTCTGGTCTTAAGATAGTGAATTAGCCTGGTGGCTTGTTTATTGATTAGCGCTTCAAGTATTAAATAGGGGAGGATAAAATCATATATCCAAAATCCATGGTCTGCAAGTCTATATTGAATAGAGTAGTGGGCGTGAACTTCCGGAAGGAGTTCGAGCCCTTCTTTGTCGGCAACCTCTTTTACCCAATCTAAGAACTCATATATTTCTGGTTCAACAAAAAAGCATGAGGTCCCCATTTTTTTGATTACGTAACCAACTGCATCCAGCCTGACTGCTTTGACCTTTTGTTGACTGAAGTTCTTAAGGAAGGTGCGTAGTAATTCTTTTGTTTTTTTTGATTTTATATCAAAATCGATTTGTTCGGAAGGGTCTTCCTTCCCGAATGTTGTCCAAACACCAACTACTTTGTTTTGGTTGGGTAGGTAGAAGGAAGAATAGGGTAATTTTCGTCTTAGGAAAATTTTATCAATATCCTCTTTTCGAGGTTGGCCATCATTCCAGATTTTGTCGATAGTTAGAAATAGATCGGCATATTCAGAGTTCTCTCCTTTTTCGAGGTAGTCTTGGAAGAAGGTTGACTTTTGTGAGATGTGGTTAACCATTAGATCGAGCATGATAGAATGGTTCTTGGCGATAGCCTGAATGTGATCCCATGTACCAAAAGATGGATTTATCTCGAGATAAGTCAAAGGGGCAAAGCCTCTATCTCCTGATGAAGGGAATGGAGGTAGAATGTGAACGCCTCCGGTAAAAAGATCTTTGAAATGGGTGTCAAGTACTTTATTTAACGTCTCCAAACTTCCACCGAGGGAATCAGGATAGGTAATTAACTGAACTTGATTTAACATGTGGTATCTGTTTTATATTGTCGATTATATGGGAATGGCCTGGTTCGTCGGTGTCAGTGGTGGTAAAGGTAGGTATCTACCGGGTTCTGTTTTATAGTTATTGCGGTTATACGTTCCGTTTTAGTGTCAGATCGTTTAAGATAAGCCAATCAGCAAGGAATTTGTGGCCGGCTATGATTTTGTGTTCTGTTTCAAGAATGTTTTCTATGAAGGGATCATTGACTTCATTGCCTCTGTTTCTTTTCTTTCTGTAGGGTAATGTTTCATTGTAATCAGCTGTAATAAAGATACGGGTGTCAATATGTTTGAGAAGACTGACATAGGTCCCCTCTAAAATAAGAACTTCGACATCTAAAAGGGAGACGCTTTGCGTGATAGAGGTGTTCGAATGATAATCTATGAACGGGATCTCTATTGCAGGAAGCCCCATTGTAAAGTCAATGATTGTTTTTTGAAGGAGAGCCATATTGACCTCCTTGTGAGGACCAAGCCATGTAGGGTCTGCTTTGCGTTTGGCATCGTTTAGGGCCGGACTAAGAAGGAAGTAATTATCTTGATTAATAACGACGGATCTTTTTCCGAGGGACTTTAACTCGTGGAATAGAGCAGCTCCTGTCTCTGTCTTACCTGATCCAGATTCACCAGCTACTGAGATAACATAGGGTCCATTTTTTGCTAAGATCATCTGCCAGATTTGAGCGATGAGGTCTTTGGCAACAGCGATGTGCGGGTTTAGGCTTGTTTCATTTGAGTTCATAATAGTATTGAAAATAGATGATTCTTTAAGAGGTATTATGGGTGGATATACCGATGAAAAATGGTCTTTCTTTAGTATCTCACCCTATATTGAGATAGGAGATGGGGTGAGATAGGAGAAAACCCGAAGACAGAAGCTCTGTCTTCGGGTTGAGTAGTCAACTAAAACTGATAGCTGATTGTGAGGTCGATTGCTCTCCCAGTAATTGGACGCCCGCGCATATAGTTAACGGCGCCATCAGTAAATGTATCACCTTCCATTTCCGTAATTCCAAATGTGTCAAAAAGATTGTTGACATTAGCTCGTACCGATAATCCTTTCGTTAGATTATAGGATGCAAATGCATTAACATAGGTAAAGCCCGGTAAAACCACGTTATTATCAAATTGAGCATATACTTTAGTAGTTCCAATAAAGCTTAATCCTATAGCTGCTCTATCTATTCTGTATGAAGGGCTGATGGTAAACATTAGATCGGGAACACGACGAGGAGTGTTTCCAACCTGGTCTTCATTATTGCTTTTTGTGATTTCTGCTTTAGTGTAGGTGGCGCCAGCATTTACCTCAAAGTTTCCTAATTTGACGGCTCCTTCTAGTTCTACACCATAAGAGCTATAATCTACGTTAAAGACTTTATCAAACTCAGAGTTTTGTTCAGATAGCACTGCGTAGAATCCTGTAACATTGAAGGCGTAATTTGGAGAGTTGTATTTAAAGCCTAATTCTGCTTGTTGAATCTCGTCGGCGTCTAACCCATCGATGGTTTTTCCTTCTGAGGTGATGTATGAGGAATAAAGAAGTCGGTCGGCATTAGCTCTTGCTCCTTTGCTGTATCTTGCGAATAGAGCCTTGTTTTCTCCTAGCTTGTAGTTTGCTCCTAAAGAATAAGATAAGTACTTATAGTCGTAGTTAACCGGGTGTGGATTGGCATTATCGAGAACGGTAGTTGTAGAATCGATAGCAGACATTATACCATCATTGTTAACATCGACGGGTGTCTGCATGTTACCTAAATAATAACCATTGGCCGAACCCATGTCATAACGTACACTAGCATCGATATTAAGATTATCATTGACATCAACAGCCACATTAGCATAGGGAGCACCAATAGTATATCTCATATCGTAACCTCTTGTGCAACAATTTCCCCACGCTGGAACACCGTGAGCATAGAGTCCATTCTCAGTTAAAGGATTTCCATTTGCATCTGTTATATTGATCAGACGTGGATCATCTGAGACATCGGTAACATAAGCTTGCCAGAGCCATGTCATATCGATTCTTTGATAAGCTTCGTAATAGCCTGCAGTTACATGGATGTTATCGTTAAAAGTCTTAGTAATATTGAAATCGTTGGTGAAGTTATCAAGGCTGTTCATTTCGACATCGAAAGTGTGAACTGTCATCAGGAGACCATTACCGTTTAGATTAGCTATTTCTGATGCTGTCAGAGGAACGCCTGCATTGGTTCCGTTAGCATAGCTCAGTGAATAACCCTCGCCTGCTATGCTTTTAGCAATATTGTCAGCTGAGTTAATTGAGACGGGGAAAGGTGAATTGAAGGTTCCTTTGTTGAAAGCCATCCTGGCTTTATTGGTAACAGACCATCCACCATCTAGTTCAAAACCAAATTCAGCTCCAACAGCATATGAAATGGGATGCATACCATCGCCGATATTACTGGTACGAAGATTACCATTGCCGTCTACTCCAACTAATTTCTGGAAATAGGGGCTCTGTAGGGTTGAGTGAAGGGCATCATAACCTGTTATTGATTCAAAAGTAGGATCAGCTGCGGTGCCCGTTCCTTTTACAGGCATCGGCATATAACTGATGGCTCTGTCGTTTAGATATTTTAAATAGACGCGAGCATAACCTGTTTTGAAGGTTTTTGTGAGGTTAGCCTTGATCTGGCCACCATAGTTGCCGTTATATCCGGCATCACGAGGGCCTTCTCCTTGTCTGAAGAAGCCACCCACATGAAAACTTACACCATTACCAATGGGTGATCCATAGTCAAAATCAGTCCTGAAAGATTTATAATCAACTCCTAGAGTGGTTCCAATGCTGCCTCCTTCGGTGGCACCGGTTTTACTGATGAAGTTAATAATACCAGCTGGAGAGTTACTGGCAAACGTTGATGCGGAACCTCCTTTAATGGCTTCAATTCGGGCAATGGAGTAATCAGATCGGAGGTATATATCGGCATTCCCAAAAGAGATATCTCCAAACTGCATGACAGGCAGACCATCTTCATGAAGCTGAAGAAACTTGGATCCACCTGAGGTGATAGGAATACCTCTGACACTAAGATTGGCGTTACCTTCTCCTCCCGTTGCCTCTGCATGGATCCCGGGAATTGCTTTGAATAACTCAGCAGTAGTTACTGCACCAAACTCTTGGATCGCTTTTGGCTTCATCGTGCTGACGTTTATACTCGACTCCAGAGCTGACCTTGGATTAACTACACCGGTTACTACCACCTGATCGAGTCCGATAAAATCAGTAGTTAATGAGAAATTAACGGTTGCTTTTTGTCCTGCAGATACTGTAACAGCTGATTCTTGGCTGTTGTAACCCACATAGGAAACAAGTAGGGTGTACTTGCCTGCGTCCAGGTTTGAAATGGTGTAAAAACCATTGAGATCGGTTGTTGCACCGGTCGTGGTTCCTTTAACTCTAATGGTTGCTCCAATGAGGGTCTCCCCAGATTGGGCGTCTTTAATTGTGCCTTCAACAGCTCCTTTGTTTTGGGCAAATAACATGATTGGAAACGATACCATCACAAGGAGCAACAAGTGTAGTTTTTTCATATCGATTGTTAGTTAAGTTAGAAAATGATTGTGGTCATTAACTTTTTAGGTAAGTCATGCAACAAATGTAAAATCATTTTATACCTAAAAATCAGCTCTTTGGGGCTAATGCAAAGGTTTGCGGGTTTCAATCGAAACCGCAACCGGTTGCAGTTGATAACTTTTTGCAAAATTGTTTGAAATGCTTTTCCGTCTTGGGTATCCGAAAGGTGTGTGGTCGAATGCATCTCAATGGCTTTGACCATTATATTTGGGTGATTAGTCTTGACTTTTGGTTGACCAGTTTATCCATTAATAAAGTGTTTTGTGCTTATTGGTTTTATCTTTGCCCTGTTATCAGAAATATACATTAATATCGATGAGTTTATTTCCTTTGTTAAAACGTGTGGGTCTGAATGGTTTTTTTTTAGCTTTAATTGCGACTGTTGTGATTGCAAGGCTCATTGCCTTTACTCAGGCTGCAGATTGGCTTCCTATACTTGATAGTATTGCAGATATTGGAGTGAGTCTGGTTTTTTTCTTTTATGGTTTAAAGTTGAATCGAGAGAGTTTGCTTAAAGGGCTAAATAATTACAAGATACATATTGTGGTTCAGTTGTCTACCTTTTTGCTATTTCCGATACTTATTCTTGCTATTGTGAAGTTAACGGGGAGGGATATGCATGATTATCTATGGCTAGGAGTGTTTTATCTGGCTGCTTTGCCTAGTACGGTTTCTTCGAGTGTGGTGATGGTCAGTATAGCACGAGGGAATATTCCTGCTGCGATTTTTAATGCGAGTATCTCCAGTATTGCGGGCATATTTATTACCCCGATTTGGATGTCTCTTTGGATAGAGCCGGCAGGGGTGGGGGGAGGTTTAGGAGAGGTGTTTATCAAGTTGATTTTACAGGTTTTGTTGCCTGTTTTGATTGGGTTTATGTTAAATCGTAAGTGGGGATGGATAGCTGACCGGAATAGGAAACTTTTGCAGCATTTTGATCAGTTGGTGATTTTGTTAATTGTGTTAAATAGTTTTATGTCGGCTTTTGGTGGGCGGATGTTTGATAATCAGACGTGGTTTGAGTTGTTATTAATGGGTTTGTCGATGTTAACTCTGTTTTTTTTAGTCTTTTTTCTGATGAGTATTATCTCTCGGTGGGTAGGATTAAGTCGGGAAGATCGAATTACCGTTCTCTTTTGTGGAAGTAAGAAGTCATTGGTACAAGGAGCCGTAATGGGCAAAGTTCTATTTGTAGATCCGGCAATGATGGGTGCTGCTCTTGTGCCTGTAATGATATACCATTCTTTACAGCTTTTGGCTGGAAGTGCTATGGCTCAGCGGATGGGGCAAGAGGTCGTTGAAATAGATCTTAAGGATGAGAAGCGAGAGCTTTAAGTAGCTTCCAGGAGATTAACTTTGTTTTATAAGCATAATAGTCTTCAGGAGGAAGATTAATTGCTTCTTTTGGTGCACTGCCTTTTAGGAGGTTTTTTAGGTGTTTTATAAAGGTTGTGTTCTGATAGTGATAGAGCAGGAATCCTGATTTGACTGATTGGGGTGTATTTTTGGGGAGGCTTTGGAGTGCGATAAGAGCCCACTCTTGATAGATTTGTTCTATTGTTTCAATTGAATTGGCTGTTGAAATGAGGGTGTGGTTATTTTCAAGGAGGTCGGTTCTAAGGTCATGTAAATCGTCGGAGAGCTGAGCCCACGCACCAAGCTTCGTGATGCAGGGGAGGAGATCTTCTTGTTTTTCTTTGGGAAGAGGAAGGGTAAAGAAGAGAGCGCCGGCCACTCCTTTTTCACGGGTCGCTTTTTCGATAATAGCTTTGTCGAGAGAGGAGGTTTGGATAAGAGCCTGGGTTTGAATCTCGATTATCTTTCGTGTGAGTTGTCTTAAGTAGTTATGGTCTGGGGTTAACTCTTCTAATTTAGTCCATAAGATATTAGCTAGTTGCTCATAAGGAGAGTCATTGGGGGCATGCCCATCTAATAAAATAGATTGGATTCTCTTTGTATCAACCAAGTCTTCGTCGAAGCAAGCATCAAAGCCGGGCATTGAGGATCCTGTGAAGCATAGCAGTCTTTGATCGGCACGTGTAGGCTTATGCCCGGCCATGAGAAGAGTCGCTGGGCCAAAAAAGCCAGCAATGGTCGTTCCGTAGTTTTTAGTCCGTTTTCTTAGTCTTCTTCCCGCTAGATCGTGGGGTAGATTTGAAAGAAGAGGTAAGATTTCAGTCTTATAGATATTGTGATATTGCCATTGGTGATGAGCTATAAACAGAGCCAGTTTAAAGGTTCTGTAAATACCTAGGGAGAGGGATAAGATTCTATTGGTTTTAGAATAGTCTTTCATGTAACCTCAAAAATAGCAATGATTATGACTGACCTCTTGAAAAGAGGAGACTCATTTCAATCGGGGGTTTTAAATGACAATTGATAAAAGGGTCATCAATGGAGAAAAGTTGTTATTGTAAGAGTATTTGTGGTTATTCTGCAAATTGAATGCGAATAGTGTCATCAACCTGAAGTCCGAGTAAGCTGGCTGCATTACCATGATTGATAGCAATCTCGAGTAGTCCGGTGGTAGAGAACAGGGCCAGTATATCTCCATCATGGGCATCACTGTATGCTGAGCATATGGAGTCAAGTTTGTACCTTGAGGCACTAAACTCAATGGTGAATTTACGGTTTTTGCCTACAGATTTGAAGAGAGCGGAAGAGATATTCGTAAAGATGTTTTCGTAGCGATCAATATAGATTGCTTTTCCTATTATGGCATTTTCTGTTGTGGCAGGCTGAAAAGGTACTTTCTCATAGAGTTTGTTAAGTTGGTCACCAAGTTCGAAAAGGGAGCCTCCTTTTGCGATATGAATAGCTGCCTTTGTAAAAAGGTCACGGGTAGGAAAGGTATAATAGTCAGTGTTGCCTGGAATATCAATTTCGAATATTTCATCGGGGCGATCATTAGCAAAAAGAAGGCTAAAAATGCCGTTATCTGTTCCAATGAAGTAGTGACCTTTAAACTTAATTGCCACATGAGGGCAGTTGAGGGAGGCTTCTGTGTTGACCGCAACGATGTGAATAGTTCCTTTAGGAAAATGATGCCATGTGTTATGTAGTACAAACCATGCTTGATTTAGGTCAAATGGATTGATTTGGTGCGAAATATCTACAACATTGGCCTCGGGATAACGTGAATAGATGACCCCTTTCACGGCAGCCAGATAATGATCGCTTGTGCCCCAGTCGCTTGTAAGAGTGATGATTGCCATAGCTCATTCAATATGCCGAACCCTCGGCATGGGTCTGTTTTATTGCTAACTTTGTATGGTCAAAAATAAGAAATTTACGCAAGCAATTGGGATTAGCCTGTTTAATCCTTAAGGCTGAACACTTTTGAAACTTTATTCTCTTAATGCACGAGAAGATTATATCCATCGAGACCTATCCGGCGACCGAGATTTATGGGGTTAATGATTCCCATTTAAACCATATCAAGCTCTTTTTCCCAAAGCTAAAAATCATTGTTCGAGGTGATCTTATTAAGATTCATGGTGAGAAATCGGATATTGATGAGTTTGAGTTAAGATTTGGGTTATTACTCAGACATTATGATCGTTTTGGGGCGTTAACGGCGAACGATGTTACCCATATTATGGGATCACAGGATGGGGAAGAGTGGCCTTCTGTGGTTGAGGCTTCTGCCCCTGATGTATTAGTTTATGGTAATAAAGGGCTTCAAGTTAGAGCGAGAACGGTCAACCAACAGAAGCTTGTCGAAGCCTGTATCTCTAATGATATGGTCTTTGCCGTCGGTCCTGCCGGTACCGGTAAAACGTATACTGCAGTAGCTTTAGCTGTAAGAGCTCTTCGGAATAAAGAGGTTAGAAGAATTATCCTTACTCGTCCGGCTGTTGAGGCTGGAGAGAACCTTGGTTTTCTTCCTGGAGACTTAAAAGATAAACTTGATCCCTACCTGCAACCTCTTTATGATGCGCTCAGGGATATGCTTCCTCCGATAAAGTTGCAATCTTATATAGAAGATGGTACTATTGAAATTGCCCCGTTAGCTTTTATGCGCGGACGTACCTTAGATCACGCTTTTGCTATTCTTGATGAGGCTCAAAATGCAACCGAAAGCCAGATGAAAATGTTTCTTACCCGTATGGGTCGTTCTGCAAAGTTCATCATCACCGGCGATGTGACTCAAATTGACCTGCCAAGAAATCAACGCTCTGGCTTGATTCACGCTATGCGGATACTGAAAAATATTGAGGGTATTGGGTTTATTCAACTTGATGCTCAGGATATTGTAAGACATAAGCTGGTTCGCTTAGTGGTTGATGCCTATAGTCGCGATAGTGAACGTCATGAGCTTCCTTTTGATAAAACATAATCTCAAACTATTATTTTTTATGAACCAGACAGTAGTTAGAACCGATTTTAATTTTCCCGGGCAAACGGGGGTGTACCACGGAAAAGTACGTGATGTATACACAATCAATGACGATCTTTTGGTTATGGTTGCCTCTGATCGTATCTCTGCATTTGACGTTGTTTTACCAAAGGGAATTCCCTTTAAAGGCCAAGTATTGAATCAAATTGCAGCTCTTTTCCTTGATGCTACAAGTGATATTGTTCCTAACTGGAAGCTGGCCTCGCCTGACCCTATGGTGACTATAGGAAGGTATTGCAAGCCTTTCCCCGTCGAGATGATTATCAGAGGTTATCTTACAGGCAGCTCTTGGCGTAGTTATAAGAATGGTGATCGTCAGATTTGTGGGGTGCCTATTCCCGATGGAATGAAGGAACATCAAGCTTTTCCTGAGCCTATCCTTACCCCAACCACTAAGGCTGCTGAAGGTCACGATGAGGATATCTCCCGTGAAGAGATTTTGCGTCAAGGCTTAGTCTCTGAAGAAGATTATATTTTGATGGAAGAGTATACCCGTAAACTCTTTGCTCGTGGTCAAGAGATGGCTGCTGCTAAAGGTCTTATCCTTGTCGATACTAAATATGAGTTCGGTAAACGTGATGGCCAAATTTACTTAATCGACGAGATTCATACGCCAGATTCCTCCCGCTATTTTTATAAGGAGGGATACGAAGAGTTATTTGCTCGTGGTGAACAGCAAAAGCAGCTTAGCAAAGAGTTTGTTCGCGAGTGGCTTATGGCCAATGGATTCCAGGGAAAAGAGGGACAACAGGTTCCTTTTATGAGCGATGAGTATGTGGAATCTGTCTCTGAACGATATATTGAACTATTTGAAAATATCACCGGACTGCCTTTCCAAAAGGCGGATGCTAAAGATGTATTAAATAGAGTTGAGAATAATATTCTGAACTTCTTAAGCACAATTTAAAATTCAGATTTGCTCTTCGCTTCCCCTTCGCTCTCTCTCCGTATCTGCTTCGCTTTTGAATGGTAAAAAAAGCAAAGGTTTGGGTTTTGTTCAAAAAACAGGATGTACTGGATTCTCTGGTGGGATTAGCAAAAATGCTATTTTATATGGAGAAGAAGCGAAGAGCGAACGAAGGGGTAACGAAGAGATGATAAAAGGGAGATTAATTTAATCTCCCTTTATTTTTTATAGCGATCGGTTAGTTGAGGGTTATACAGTAAAGTCAAAATTGTCTTTTCGAGTCTTTTCGTAAATGTCTTTGCTAAACATATAGAGTCTGGCTGGTTTATGGGCTACATTTGTTTGTTTTTCATTAATTGGGACGATACAGCTGATCTGACTAATCTTTTTTCTAAAGTTCCTTTTGTCATATTGAGTTTTAAGAACTACCTCATAGATCTTTTGAAGTTGACTCAGGGTGAATTTATCAGGAAGAAGCTCAAAGGCAATTGGGCTAACTTTAAAGGTCTGCTTCATCATTGAATAGGCTTTTGAAATGATTTCAGCATGATCAAATGCCAGATCACCTAATTCTTCGAGAGAGACCCATCGTGCATTTGCTCTCAGAATATACTCCTCCTTAGCACTAGTTAGGTTAATCAGCGAGTAGTATGCAATGGTGATTACACGCTCTTCAGGATGATCAATTTGTTTTAACCAAAGAAGATCTCTCTCTTTACTCATGAGCCGATTTACACCACCAAATGAGGCGAATTGGTTAAGGTATAGATTCTGAAGCCCAGATAAATCATGAAGTATTCTACAGGCTGCACTATCAAGCTCTTCATTTTTCTTAACCAGATCTCCCGGAAGTTTTAGATCGTGATACAACTGATTATTATACTCCACATCTCGTTCTACTAAGAGAACCTTTAAGTCATGCATGTCAAAACCAAATACAACACAGTCAATAGAAACATTTGGAATCAGAGTAGGATCCATGAGCAATCATTTATTAATAAGTAGATGGTAACTAACCATAGCCCCGATAATGTAGAAGATTATGGGGTGGCTATTTAATTACCTGGTGATTTCGTGTGCAAGTTAATCATTTTTAGTAAAATGATGCCAATTTTGGCATTAGTAGTGTTTTTTAGACACGTTTGAATGGCTTTTTTAGGCTTTTTTTTTAAACCTTATGTAAATAATTGTAGGCTAAATAATTTGTAGTCAAAGCCCTATTTTTAAAACTTGATATTTCTTTATGCAAACGGTTGCAAATTAAAGGAGATTATCTTATGTTTGTGGTCAAAGTGTTCTAAATACACAGTAGATTGGTGTGATGGCTGTTTTAGGGTTATCTCTCCATTTTAAGGAAGTAAATAGTAGCACTATCAGGCTTAATAAATCTTTAATCATATCTTTGGTTTATCAACAAACTGAAATCAAAAATCAATTTATGGCTTCCATTTCAACTGCTTCATCTGGTTTTACTGCTGAGGGTAAGAACAAAGGCTATGGCTCGGCGTTAGCTCTATTGACTTCACTGTTTTTTATGTGGGGTTTTATTACTGTTTTGAATGATATCTTGATTCCTCATTTAAAGGGTCTGTTTGATTTGAACTATACACAAACCATGTTGGTTCAGTTTACCTTTTTTGGTGCATACTTTGTTATGTCTGTTCCAAGTGGCTGGTTGGTTAGTAGAATAGGGTATAAATATGGGATAGTTACTGGTTTGCTTATCACTGGAGTTGGTGCTCTATTGTTTTTACCAGCGGCTGCGATTGTTTCTTATGGACTTTTCTTATTTGCATTTTTCATTTTAGCTTCTGGTATCACGATTTTACAGGTTGCTGCGAATCCTTTTGTAGCCATTCTTGGAAGGCCGGAGACTGCCAGTAGTCGGTTAAATTTGACCCAAGCTTTTAATTCATTAGGAACGACCATTGCTCCAATTTTTGGCTCGATGCTTATTCTCGATCATAACTTTTCTGATCAGGCGAGTGAAGCTGCAGCTGTAAGGTTGCCATATATCTTGATTGCTGCAACCTTATTCATAATCGCATTGGTTTTTGTTGTGGTTAAATTACCGGTTATTAAAGGTGAATCATCTTCCTCAGGGAGTAGTTCAATATGGCATTATCGCCATTTAGTTTTAGGAGCTATTGGAATCTTTGTTTATGTTGGTAGTGAGGTTTCTATTGGTTCTTTCCTTGTGAACTTCTTCAGTCTTAAGAATATTGCCGGACTGTCTGAAGCTGATGCTGGTCGCTATGTTTCTTTCTATTGGGGTGGTGCAATGATAGGTCGTTTTATTGGTGCGGTCATTCAGAATTATATTAAACCGACGAAGGTTCTTGCCGTTGCTTCACTGTTTGCTGGATTGTTAGTCTTATTGACTATGGTTTTATCGGGTCACTTTGCTATGTGGACTATCATCAGTGTCGGGTTATTTAATTCTATTATGTTTCCAACTATCTTTACTCTTGCCATAGATGGTCTTGGAGAGAATACGAGTAAGGGATCTGGGCTTCTTTGTATGGCTATTGTGGGTGGTGCTATCATGCCATTACTCATGGGAGCTGCTTCTGATACCGTGGGCATTCAATTGGCCTTTTTTATTCCATTCCTTGGATATATTTATGTGCTTTATTATGCTTTGCAGGGATATAAGCATAAATCATCTATGAAATTGTAGTTTTTGGTGTTAAAAAATTGTGAGAGGAGGTCAGATGGCTTCCTCTTTTTTTTTCTTTTGTAAGGGTAAATGTTAAATTAGGTGTTATGTAGGTGAAAGCTTGATAAGATGAATATAGACAGACACAGGAAAGAGCGTTTTTATATTAGAAACAACCATTGTGATTGTTGTGTAAGGTTGATATCTTTTGAACTTCGTGAGGTTGGGATGACTCTTGTTGAGGGTACAGGAGGCGAAATAGTGGTTGCTTGGGATGAAGCAACGTATTCTAGTGCAGATGTTGAGCAGTTTTTGGCGAAAATTGGTTTTCCTGTATTGCAGAGTCATGATGAAAGATTGGTGGCTCAATTAAAGGGGGCTGTTGTAGACTTGGTTTACTTCTCGACCTATAATGCGATGGTGCGAAATTCAGATTACCTGGTCGAAAGGTTTAATCTCTCTTATTCTTACCTCTCTTCTCTCTTCTCTAGAATTACAGGAGAATCACTTGAGAAATTTATCATAAAAAAAAGAATTGAGCGAGTAAGTCAGCTTCTTGAAGATAACGAGTTAAGTCTTAGTGAGATTGCTTATATGATGGGCTATAGTAGTGTTCAATATTTAAGTACACAGTTTCGGAGAGTAACAGGGCAATCGGTATCTGAGTACAAGCGGATTCGCCAAACTATATTAAGATGAGATGGATAGAGTAAGTACTTCCGGTCAGGTTTTACGTGATAAGTATCCCGATATTCTAAGGGGTGTTGCCGTTATCTTGATGATTCAGATTCATATTACTGAGGTTTTTGCAACAGATTCTTTTCGTGAGGGATTCTTTGGACAACTTTCGCTTTTTCTTGGAGGAGTTCCTGCTGCTCCCGTGTTTATGGTTCTAATGGGGTGGTATGCTGTTAGTCGACTAGAGGTAGCACCGCTCATGCTTCGGGGTTTGATGGTTTTCTTTGCCGGATTGCTGCTTAATGTGGGACTGAATTTTACTCTTCTTTTAAGTGTTTTTTCTGGTTATAGCAGTGTCGATGTTTTTCCTTACATCTTTGGCGTCGATATTTTTTCTTTAGCAGGAATAAGCTTGATGTTTATTGCCTTGATAAGGTTTATTGCTATGAAGTTAAGTTTTTTAATGAACCCGATATCATTAGTTAAATGGGTCGTTACATTTCTTCCCGTTTTAATTGTAGGAGGCGGAATGTTATGGTCGTCTCACCCTAAAGAGAAAATAGATGTTTTTAGTTTTATATCAGCATTTGTTTGGCGAGATAATCAATGGTGGAGTTATTTTCCTGTTTTTCCATGGATGGCTTGGCCTCTTTTGGGAGGAGCCGCTAGGATGTGGTTTGGTAAGGAGGGTTTTCCTGAAATCAAAAGAGAGGTAGTTATATTGGCTGCTCTTGGGACAGTGGTTGGTGCATTATTAGGATGGAGGGTTTCGACCGATCTGACCGAGTATTATCAATTTGATCTTTTTTGGTTTGTTTGGGCTATTTGTGCTATGATCGTTTGGTTTTGGTTATGGAGGAGGTTATCAGGAGTAGAATGGTTAGCCAATAGCCTCTCTTCTGTTGGATCGGAGGTCTCCTCTTTATATGTAATCCAATGGTTGCTTATTGGCAACTTAGGAACCTTTTTGTATCATGAGCAACCCGATCGTTCTATTCCCTTTTGGATGGCACTCATCCTTTTCTTGACCCTTTTTATTCGAAGTCTTCCTGATAGAGTTGAAAAATGGAGAGAAAAGGATTGGCTCTAAAAGATGAATAGGAAGGTTATTGGCAGATGAAACTAAAGAAGATGTGATAGAAGCGTTTTTAATCCGATGCCAATAAGTATTAGTCCCCCTATGATTTCAATTCGTTTTCCAAACCTGTTGCCAGTTTTTTTACCTGCAAGAAGGCCTAACATAGCTACAATATAGGTGATGATCCCGATAATTATTGTGGCAAACAAAGGCTCTATATTCATGAGGGCAAACCCAAAACCAATAATAAGAGCATCTATGCTGGTTGCAAACCCCATCCAACAGATCCTTTTTAGGGGTAGCCGTTGTTCACTCTCTTTTATCTCCTCTTCACTCGAAAAACTCTCAATAATCATTTTGCCTCCTAATATGAGAAGCAAGATAAATGCTATCCAATGGTCATAGTTCTCGACAAATGGTCTTATTTGGCTTCCGAGAAAATATCCAATAAGTGGCATTAATGCTTGGAATGCTGCTAAGGTGGAAGCAATCCTACTCGCCCCTAAAAATCGTAGTCTGGGTTGAGTCAATCCGGTGCTGATAGAAACTGCAAAAGTGTCAAAAGAGAGACCGAGTGCAATCAGTACGATTAATCCTATATCCATATTGCCTTGTAAAAGCGCAAAGATACGGATGAAAACTGACAATTTCCGTACCTTTGTCTATCAATTCGAACGAGATGAATGCACTTGAGCAATTAAAGAAATTTACTAAAGTGGTTGCTGATACCGGAGATTTTGAATCGATGATTCAGTACAAACCTATTGACGCAACGACAAACCCCTCTCTGATTAATAGCGCGGCTCGCGATGAACGCTATCGGAATCTGGCCGCCGATGCTGCCTCCGTCGCTAAATCGATGTCTTCCGATCCAGCTAGACAATTAGAACTCTGTCTCGACCGTGTGGCGGTTAATTTTGGGCTAGAGATTCTTAAAATTGTTCCGGGTCGTGTTAGTACGGAGGTTGATGCTCGACTCTCTTTTGATACCCTTGCTACTGTTGAAAAGGCTCGTGAACTGATTCGGCTTTATGAGGTTTCAGGAATTTCAAAGGAGCGTATTCTGATAAAAATTGCAAGTACTTGGGAGGGAATTAAAGCTGCTGAGATTCTTGAAAAGGAGGGAATTCATTGTAATTTGACTCTGCTATTTAGCAAAGTTCAGGCTATTGCTTGCGCTGAGGCCGGAGTTAAATTAATTAGTCCTTTTGTCGGTAGAATACTCGACTATTATAAAAAGGAGAGAAATGTTCAAGAGATCACCCCATCAGAAGACCCCGGCGTTACTAGTGTTACAGAGATCTTCCACTATTATAAGAAGTTTGGGTATACTACTGAGGTGATGGGCGCCAGCTTCCGCAATAAAGGAGAGATCACTGAACTTGCCGGTTGCGACCTCCTAACTATAGCTCCCTCTCTGTTAAATGAACTTGAGAACTCTCAAGAATTGATAAGTCTAAAACTTGATGCGGCTGTATCTCCGTCTCTCAATATTGAAAAGATAAATGTCGATGAGAAGCTCTTCAGATGGATGATGAATGAGGATCCTATGGCTACTGAGAAGCTTTCTGATGGGATAAGACGTTTTGCTGCTGATCTTATTAAACTTGAGCAATTCCTTATTAAGGAGTTTCTGGCTGTATAAGGTAAGATTGAGATTTGCTTCTTATAAACTTAGGCTACTCAATTTATCTGGGTAGCCTAAGTTGTTTTTGTAAACGAGTGGCTAAACTATTTTATAGCTGGTTTGTTGAGCATAGTAGTTGAATTATAACTACCTGTTCGTGGTTGATTCAACCACCTATCTGCTTAAACCTTTGAAGTAAGAAAATGAAGTATGTATTAGTCTCTTTGTTTTTTACGATATCGCTTACGGCCTGTTCTCAAGTCGATAGCGAAAAAAAAACCGATAACATGAATAAAAACTCTTTTTACAATATTCTCACCCCGAAAGAGGAGGAGGTAATTATATACAAAGGAACAGAAACTCCTTTTACTGGTGAGCTTTATTCTGTTCATGAAGCGGGAACCTACCTGTGTAAGCGTTGTAACGCTCCTTTGTACCATTCAGAGGATAAATTTGATGCTCAGTGTGGGTGGCCCAGTTTCGACGATGAGATTGATGGAGCTGTAGCTCGCCATCTTGATTCAGATGGACGGCGTACCGAGATTCTGTGCAGTAACTGCGGAGCTCATCTAGGGCATGTCTTTTTAGGAGAGGGGTTTACTGAAAAGAATACTCGTCATTGTGTTAATAGTGTATCCATGACTTTTGTGGCAAAAGGAGAAGATCTGCCGCAGAAGCTTGAGGTGGCTCTCTTTGCTTCTGGGTGCTTTTGGGGAACGGAATATCATCTTCAACGGTTAAAAGGAGTTGTTGCTACTGATGTGGGTTATACGGGCGGAAAGACTGATTCTCCAACCTATAAGCAAGTATGCTCCGGCTTAACCGGTCACGCTGAAACGGTCAGAGTCTTGTTTGACCCCAGTCAGGTAAGCTATGAAGAGCTTGCAAAGCTTTTCTTTGAAACACATGACCAGTCACAGGTTGATCGACAAGGTCCTGATGTTGGAACTCAATACCGATCGGCCATCTTCTATCTCAGTGAACGCCAGAAAACTACTGCTGAGCAACTAATAGCTCAATTGAAATTAAAGGGTTATTCTGTAGCTACAGAAGTAACTAAAGCCACTGTATTTTGGCCAGCAGAAAAATACCATCAAGATTACTATCGCAATAATGGGAATTCCCCATATTGCCATATTTATCGCAAAAAGTTTTAGGCTGTTATTCTCCGTCTGCTAACCTCTTGAGGTAGGCTCCATATCCACTCTTCATAAGTGGCTCGGCTAATTGATAGAGTTTTTCTTTGTTAATAAACCCACGTCTATAGGCAACTTCCTCGATACATCCTATCATTAATCCTTGCCTGTTTTGAATCACCTCAACAAACTGTGAGGCCTGAATTAGGGAGGCAAAGGTGCCTGTGTCTAACCATGCTGTACCACGACTTAACATGCCAACATTTAGTAAACCTCTCTCAAGGTACCACTTATTAACATCGGTGATCTCATACTCTCCGCGAGCCGAAGGTTTTAATTGTGCTGCTACCTCTACAACACTGTTGTCATAAAAATAGAGACCCGGAACTGCATAATTCGATTTAGGCACTTTCGGCTTCTCTTCTATTGAGATGGCTTTATGCTGTTCATCAAACTCAACTACGCCATACCGCTCAGGATCATTTACATGGTATGCAAAGACTATGCCCCCCTCCGGATTGTTGCAAGAGAGTAATAACTCCTGTAGCCCCCTTCCGTAGAAAATATTATCTCCAAGAACCAGTGCTACCTTGTCATTGCCAATAAACTCTCGGCCTATTACAAATGCTTGTGCTAGACCGTTTGGAACAGCTTGCTCTGCATAGGAGAAACTACAACCCAGCGATGTCCCATCTCCTAATAAACGCCTAAAATGGGGGAGATCATGCGGTGTGCTGATAATCAATATCTCTCTAATGTCTGCCATCAATAAAATGGACAATGGATAGTAGATCATCGGCTTATCATAGATCGGCATCATTTGTTTGCTTACGGCTAATGTCAATGGATGAAGTCTTGTCCCCGATCCACCTGCTAGAATAATCCCTTTCATAGTAGTTTTTTTTGATATCTCTTGTTTTGCTTAATCGGCTGTCTTAGAAGAGAACGTTGAATTATTCTCTTTTTTTATTCTATCGCATATGCTGGCTATACAACGTTGTACAAATATGCAATCATTGGTTAAATAAAGCAAGCAATAATTTGTGAATGTTCTTCTAAATGGATCCTTTTAAATAAAAAAAGGGTTGGGTGTATATTCCCTATCAAAGAAGAAAGGCAGCCGACCTGCTAGGTGGACTGCCTTTTCTTAAATCGGGTTATTAACCAGCTTCTCTTTTGATTGTGTAAGCTAAGTTTTTAACTCACGATTCTCTATAGCGTTACTATTTTACCGTTACAGAACCAATTTCCCAAGTTGAACCAATCGAAGATGTTGAGTTATATTTGAAAGCAATATAAACTTTACTCTTTCCATTGAAAGCGCTAAGATCGATATCACCTGAATCCACGAAATTCCAGTTGTTACCTGCAGGCCATGTTGGAACGGTAAGTTCAACCCAAGTGCCCTGTGTTGAAGGATCACTGGTTCCATTATAGTCAGATGAAGCTAGAATCTTAAGGAATTCAGGATGTCCGTTTACATAGTTAGCAGCATGACTAACATTGAGGATTGCGCCAACTTTGTTGCTTAGGT
>JACCEE010555899.1_pt1 | contig 20606 bp, 17 predicted proteins | sample 7449931 | NCBI WGS metagenome assembly JACCEE01 (sample SAMN15323457, study PRJNA562643) | freshwater metagenome | isolation source: river surface water | place: USA:Blue River Watershed | collected 2017-08-19 | reverse complement strand
GCGGTCGAATTTGCACGAGAGTGAGATTCGACCGCTCGTTTTTGTTATAATAACCGAAATACAGGAAATGCCATGAGGAGCGGGATATGTACCGATCAGATAAATGGACCGATTTTGAATTGCTTTATTCAGGTGACGGCGAGAAATACGAGCGTTGGGGAGATGTGTTCCTGCAGCGGCCGGATCCGCAGGCCATTTGGCCGAAGAGCACATCCGATGTGCCGACCGTATGGCCGAAGCCGCACGGATTGTATCATCGCAGCGAGACAGGCGGGGGATTCTGGTCGAAAGAGAAGCCTTTTCCGTCGAAGTGGAAGATTTCCTACCCGTTCTTAACCGGGAAACTTACTTTTATCATTGAACCGACGGGCTTCAAACACACCGGTTTATTTCCGGAACAAGCCGCGAACTGGGATTTCTGCGGAGACATAATTTCGAAGGCATCGAATTCCGGCCGCAAGCTGCGCATTCTTAATCTTTTCGCGTATACGGGCGGCGCGACTCTCGCCTGTGCCGCGGCGGGAGCGGGGGAGGTCGTTCATGTCGACGCCTCCAAGGGAATGATTTCACGAGCGAAGGAGAATGTTGAAGCATCCGGACTTACGGATTGCTACATACGGTTTATCACAGAGGATTGTGTACGTTTTGTCGAGAGAGAGATCCGGCGCGGCAGAACCTACGACGGAATCATTATGGATCCGCCGGCTTACGGACGAGGGCCTTCCGGCGAACTCTGGAAGCTGGAGGAGGCCCTGTACCCCTTGGTCGAGAAGTGTGCGCAGCTACTTTCGGACCAGGCGGCTTTCTTCATCATCAACTCCTATACCACCGGCTTATCGGCAAGTGTTCTGTCGAATATTCTCTCTTTGTCGGTATGCCCGACACACGGAGGCCTTGCGGTTGCCGACGAGATCGGGATTGCCGCATCGAAGATGAATATTGTTCTTCCGTGCGGAGCGACCGGCCGGTGGACAGGTAAAGGGTCGGAGGATTGAGAATGACATCATCCGGGATTCTCTATGAAGATAATCATGTAATCGTCGCGATAAAGCCCGCAGGAATTCTTTCGCAGGCGGATAGTTCCGGAGACCCGGATATGCTGACAATTCTTAAATCCTATCTGAAGGAGAAATACAACAAACCGGGCGAAGCATATCTTGGACTGCTGCACCGTCTGGACCGTCCGGTTTCCGGCGTGATGGTATTTGCCAAGACCAGCAAATGTGCGTCGCGTATCAGTGAACAGATACGGCAGCGAGCGATACAGAAATCCTATCGCGCGGTTGTTCTCGGAGAGTTTATCACCCCCAAAGGGGTTCTGACCGGATTTATTGATAAGAATGAACGGGAGAACAAGGTAACGGTTTATTTGCCCGGAAAGGATTTGTCGATTCCGGAAAGCGCGAAGAAATCCGTGCTTTCCTACGAGGTTATTGGCACCGCCCGATCCGGCACGGCAGGAAAAGGATCTTTGCTGTCTTTAGTTGAGATAGAGCTTCTGACAGGAAGGTCGCATCAGATCCGCGCACAATTCGCAAGAGAAGGCCATCCGCTTTACGGTGACCGTAAATATGGAACTGTCCCCGAGCACTTCACCGGCGACGTTTGTCTTCAGGCATATCGACTGGCATTTGATCATCCGATCACCCGTGTGCGCCTGACGTTTGAGATATCCACACCTGAGATCAATCCATGGAATCTGTTTTCGAGGAAAGAAGGAACTGCAAATGAGTGATGAAGAGATTGTCGTGCTGTCAGATGAAGAGTTGAAGGAGAACGCCGCGGAGATCAAACGCTTATTGCTCTCGACCAAGCGTCCCGGTATGGAGCATCTTGTCGACTGGATTGAACAGAAGACAGATTTCTTTACGGCGCCTGCCTCGACGAAGTATCATCTGGCTGTAAAGGGAGGACTAGCGAAGCATAGTCTGAATGTTTACTCGCTTTTGAACGGTAAAGTATCCTCCGGTCTCGTGTCGATTAAGCCGGAATCGGTGATCATTGCCGCGCTGCTGCATGATCTGTGTAAGACCAACTTTTACATTATGGAGAAGAAGAACGTACGTGAAGGAAGTAAGATGAATGCGTACGGAAAAGAAGTTCCGAACTGGATCGAGAAGGAAGTCTGGGCGGTGAAAGACACATTTCCCGTCGGTCACGGGGAGAAATCCTGCTACTTTATTCAGAGCTATATTCGCCTGACACCGGAGGAGTACGCGATGATCCGCCTTCATATGGGATCTGACCGCAACGGGTATCCGGATCCATTTACAGAGACAGCCAATATTTATCCGGGCGTGATTGCGATGCACACCGCCGATATAGAGGCGGCATATATTGTGGAGAGCCGTTGAAACGTGGCCGTGCGCAGTTGACAGTGTTTGTCACTCATCTCTATAATAAATAGTCTGAATTCACGCTTTGTGATTCGTCAATCACGAGGCTTCCGAATATACTTCGAATAATTGGGGGAGTTACACATGTATAAGAAGGTTCCGACCGACATGAAGTTCAATGAGAGAGAGATGGAAGTTCTTTCCTTTTGGAAGGAGAATGATATCTATAAGAAGTCGATTCGCCCGAAGAAAGAAGGAACCCCCTCGTTTACCCTGTTTGACGGACCTCCGACCGCAAACGGCAAGCCGCATATCGGACATATCAAGACACGTGTAATCAAGGATGTTATCCCTCGCTATCACGCGATGAAGGGTGAGCGGGTCGAGTTCAAGGCCGGTTGGGATACTCATGGTCTTCCGGTCGAGCTTGAAGTCGAGAAGATGCTCGGGATCAATGGCAAACCACAGATTGAAGCCTATGGCGTCGAGCCCTTCATCAAGAAGTGCAAGGAATCGGTCTGGAAATATAAAGACGAGTGGGAGCAGATGTCCGAGCGTGTCGGATTCTGGGCGGACATGGAGAACCCCTACGTAACCTACGACAACAACTACATCGAGTCGGAGTGGTGGGCTTTAAAGACGATGTGGGAGAAGGACATGCTCTATAAGGGCCATAAGATTGTCCCTTACTGCCCGCGTTGCGGAACATCGCTGTCGAGCCATGAAGTCGCGCAAGGCTATAAGAACGTCAAAGAGAATTCCGTATTCGTGCGTTTTGCGGTAAAGGATACGCCGGATACCTATTTTGCCGCGTGGACGACGACACCTTGGACACTCCCGTCGAATACCGGCCTTTGCGTCAATCCGGAAGAACAGTATGTGCGAATCAGTGTCCCTGTAGATCTAGACGGGGCGGAGAAGACCGTATACTACTACATGGCAGGCGTTCTTGTGCCGCAGCTTTTCGAGGAGTACACCATCCTCGAGAAGTATGAAGGCAATGACTTGGTCGGCATGCGCTACGAGCCCTTGTTCCCCTATGGCGCGAAAAGAATCGCCGAGACGAAGCTCGATGCTTTTCGCGTCGTCAGCGATGATTATGTCACGATGAATGACGGTACCGGTATTGTTCATATCGCGCCCGCTTTCGGCGAAGATGACGCCCGTGTCGGCAAGATCTTCGGACTTCCTTTCCTTCAGCTTGTACGCGAAGACGGAACTCTGCCGGAAGAGGCCGAGGAGTTTGCCGGATTATTCGTCAAGGATGCGGATCCGCTCTTGATCAAGAAGCTCAATGTTGAGAAGAAGCTGATCAAGCGTATGCCGTACGAACATGACTACCCGTTCTGCTGGCGTTGCGATACGCCGTTGATCTACTATGCGAGATCCTCCTGGTTTATCGCGATGACGAGAGTTCGTGACGGTCTTATGAAGAACAACGCTTCGGTGGAGTGGTATCCCGAGAGTATCCGGGACGGACGTATGGGAAATTTCCTTGAGAACGTCGTCGACTGGGGTATCTCGAGAGAGCGCTACTGGGGTACACCGCTCCCGGTTTGGGAGTGCGAGTGCGGCCATCGACATTGCGTTGGTTCCATTGAGGAGCTGAAGCGTATGTCTTCGGATTGCCCCGATGATATCGAACTCCACAAACCCTATGTCGATCAGGTCCATATCCGTTGTGAAGAGTGCGGCGGACAGATGACGCGTGTTTCCGAGGTCATCGATTGCTGGTTTGATTCGGGAGCGATGCCCTTCGCGCAATATCATTATCCTTTCGAGAACAAGGAGTTTTTCGAGGCGCATTATCCGTCGGATTTCATCTCGGAGGCTCTTGACCAGACGCGCGGCTGGTTCTACTCGCTTCTCGCGATCGGTACACAGCTTTTCGATCAGTCACCCTTCAAGAACTGTATCGTCATGGGCCTCGTTCAAGATAAAGACGGGCTGAAGATGAGCAAGCACAAGGGGAATGTTGTCGATCCCTGGGAGATTCTCAATAAGCAGGGAGCGGACGCCGCCCGTTGGTATTTCTTCAGCGCGAACGCACCGTGGCTTCCGAGCCGTTTCGCGGACAGCATGGTGTCGGAATCGCAGCGGAAATTCATGGGTACGCTCTGGAATACCTACGCATTTTATATCATGTATGCCGAGATTGACGGGTTCGATCCGACGAAGTATACGTTCGACAGATCCAAGATCACGACGATGGATCGTTACATCCTTTCGCGTCTTCACACATTGATCGGAGACGTCGATGCGCGCATGGCTTCATATGACATTACGGGAGCGAGCAGAAGTCTCGAGACTTTCGTGGATGATCTCTCGAACTGGTATGTCAGAAGAGGACGCGAGCGCTACTGGGGTGAGGAGATGACGGAAGATAAGGTCAGCGCATATATGACCCTCTATACGGCACTCGAGTCATTGACGCGCGTGAGTGCGCCGTTTGTGCCCTTTATGACGGAGTCTATTTATCAGAACATGGTTCGTTCCGTCGATGCGACCGCGCCTCTTTCGGTCCATATGTGTGATTATCCCGCGTCGGATCCGACATGGATCGACAAGGATCTCGAAGAAATGATGGATGCGGCGAAGCATATTGTCTTTCTTGGACGAGCTTGCCGCAATGCCGCCGCGATGAAGAACCGTCAGCGCCTGAGCAAGATGTACGTCGTCTCAGAGACGGTGCTAACACCGGATTACAGTGAGATCATCCGCGAGGAACTCAACATCGCTGAGATCCTGTACATGAAGGATGCATCGGAATTGGTCGACTATCGTTACAAGCCGCAGCTTCGTACTCTCGGGAAGAAGCTTGGCGCGAAGCTCTCCGTTGCCAAGGATTTGATCGCGTCACTGCCCGGGCGTCAGACGCATGATGATTTGCAAAGCGGTAAGGATATCGTCCTTGTCATTGACGGGGAGGATGTTGTCTTAACAGCGGAAGATCTGATCGAAGAACTTGTTCAACCGGAGGGGCTGTCGACACAATCCGACCGCGAATACACGGTTTCACTTGACACGACCTTGACGCCCGAGCTGATTGAAGACGGTTTTGTCAGAGAAGTCATTTCCAAGGTACAGACGCAGCGCAAGGAGACGGGTCTTCTTGTCACGGACCGAATTCGGCTGATGTATCTCTGTGAGGAGCGTTTGGCCGGGATTATCACAAAACATCAAGATTTTATCGCTTCGGAGGTCCTTGCTTCGGAGATCCTTGCCGGTGAAGGCGTGGATTCCAAAGAATGGGATATCAACGGAGAGAAGGCGACGCTTTCCGTCGCGAAGATGGCGTAAGCCATAAGAAAGGGATTTCATGATCACAATGCTCTTAAACTCCGGTTATACCCTTCCGCAGATGATCATTATCGGCGGAATCTTCATCATCGTCCTCGTGTTCTCTTTATCGATTCACGAGGTGATGCACGGGTATGCGGCCTATAAACTCGGTGATGACACAGCCCGTCTTCAGGGACGACTTACGCTGAACCCTCTTGTCCATCTCGATCCGGTCGGCACGTTGATGATGCTTCTTGCCGGGTTCGGATGGGCCAAGCCTGTACCGGTGAACTATAACCGATTGAAGAGATTCAAAGATCGCTTCATATCCATACGCATTGTCAGTCTGGCGGGTGTGGCGGCAAACTTCGTCATCGCGTTGGTCTCGTATCTTCTTCTCAATACTCTTACCGTCGTCGGATTGTATGCGGGATTCTTCCGTATCCAGGATTCTATCGGCGATCCCGGACTCGGATTCGGGACGACACTTTATCTTGTTGCGATGATGCTGTTCCAGTACCTCTATTTCTTCAATCTCATGTTGATGGCATTCAACCTTCTGCCTTTGCCGCCTCTCGACGGATATCACTTTATCGAGACATTTTTACCCTATAAGATCAAGCAGAAGATCGCTGCTTATGAGAGATATTTCGGACTCGTTCTGCTCGGTTTGATTCTGGCCGGGAATTTCCTGGGTATTCCGATCCTGTCGTCGATCATCAATTTCATCATGATACCTTTTAAGTTTGCGATAGAAGTTCCGATCGACGCTTTATTCGGTCTTTTCCTGTAAACAGCAAAATATTCGCCAGCGGAGGCTTGACTATGCAGAAAAAAGTTATCTTATCCGGTACACGTCCTACCGGGAATATCCATCTCGGCAATTACTTCGGAGCGATAGCGAACTGGGTCGCGTTACAGGATGAGTACGATTGCAATTTCTTCATCGCGGATTGGCATGCACTGACGACGGGATACGCCGACACAGATGCTTTGCGTCAGAACACCATCGGATTGATGGCCGACCTGATGGCTTGCGGCGTGGATCCCAATAAATCAACGGTTTTCTTGCAGTCCCTTGTCAAGCAACACGCGGAGCTGTTCCTTCTTCTCGGGATGAACACCCCGATTTCGTGGCTGGAACGTTGTCCGACCTACAAAGATCAGATCGCCAATTTGAAGGACAGAGATATTACAACTTACGGCTTTCTCGGTTACCCGGTGCTTCAGGCAGCCGATATTCTGATGTATCGTGCGAACTTTGTTCCGGTAGGAGAAGACCAGGTTCCCCATCTGGAGATATCACGCGAGATGGCCCGCCGTTTCCATTTCCTTACGGGAAGCGATATTTTCCCGGAACCGTTGCCGCTTCTTACGAAGGCGAAGGTTCTTCCCGGCACGGACGGTCGCAAGATGAGCAAGAGTTACGGCAATACGATCGCGCTCGCCGATACACCGGATGAAGTCAAGAAGAAGGTCATGAACATGATTACGGATCCCGCCCGCATTCGCAAGGATGATCCCGGACATCCGGAGGTCTGCGCTGTTTTTGCCTTCCATAAAGTTTTTAACGAGACGGAAGTGCCGGAAATCGAAGAACAATGCAGAGGCGGGAAGATTGGCTGTGTCGCTTGTAAACGCAATCTTCAGGAGAAGGTCGCGCAGTTCCATACGCCGATTTATGAGAAGCGCACAGAACTCATGGCATCACCGGACCACCTGAAGGATGTCATTCGTGAAGGGTCACGCTCCGCATCCATCAAGGCGGAAGAGACGATGATTGCGGTTCGCGATGCGATTCAAATCGGAATCTGATTTGAGAATTATCGCTGATGAAGGAAGAAGAGGAGGAGCCTTGATGTCGCAAAGACAGGTACCCGAACTCAAAATTCGTCAGTTCGAGGGCCCCTTGGACCTTCTTTTCCATCTCATCGAGAAAAACGATATCGACCTTTATGATATTCCGATTGCTGAAGTAACCGATCAATACTTAACGTTTCTCAATGACATGGATTCACTTGATATGGAGGTGGCGTCAGAGTTTCTGGTTATGGCTGCGACACTGATTCATATCAAATCGCGGATGCTTCTGCCGGACAAGCGCCAGGCGTTAACCTCGGAACAGGATGACCCTCGAGAAGAACTTGTCATTCGCCTTCTTCAGTATCGTCGTTGCAAAATGTTAGCCAGAGAACTTCGCGATCGCTACAAGCTTTATCAGGATCTTCATGTGCGCCTGCCGCTGACGCCGGATTCTTTGGGAGTCAAAGCCGAGTTGCCGCCGCAGGAATTTGACCCCGAACAGTTTCGCCAGTCGATTTCTACCGTCAGTGCCCGTAATGAAATGCGTTTTGCGGATATTTCGTCAAAAATCACGCATATTTTACAGCGCGACAAAGTATCGGTTCGTGATAAAATGAGATTCGTATGGCAGAAGATCGTTACTGGAGGGAGAGCATTTTTTCACGAACTCTTTCCGGTTTCCGGTACGTCGAGAATTGATAAGGTCGTAGGATTCTTAGCGATTCTTGAGCTTCTACGGGGCAACCGTATCACTGCCGTGCAGGATAAACCCTTTGACGTGATTCTTCTCGAGAAGCTGTCGGACCAAGAACGGGCAGCAAGAGATTTGTCGGACGACGTGGCTCCGCGCCATGCCAAGGAGAATTACTCGTATGACGGATAATGAGCGTGATGATTTCACACTGACGGTACAAGAGCTTCCCGCCGCACTGGAGGGAATCCTTTTCGCGGCCGGAGATCCGGTCTCTGTCTCGCGCCTCGAAGAGATCACCAATGTTCCCCGAGAAGTTCTTGAGCAGACGCTCAGCAAGATGATTTCCGATTATGATAACAACCCGTGGGGCGGGCTCTTGATTCGACGTCTTGAGCATGACTATGTGATGTGCACCAAGCCCAAACTCAAGTCGGTTTTCGAGAGAATGTTCCGACCCAAGAGCCGGCCGCCGATGTCGCAGGCGACCTATGAGACCCTTGCCGTCATCGCATATAATCAACCGGTGACAAGATCACAGGTTGAATCCGTCCGCGGCGTCAGTTCCGATAGTATTATTTCACGATTGCTTGACAGGGGATGGGTGGAGGAGTGCGGAACTCTTGATGCACCCGGTCGTCCGGTATTGTTCCGGACCACACAACAGTTCCTTATGGAGTTTGGCATAGAGAGTGTCGCCGAATTGCCTTCAATGGATTTAATGATGTACGGTACGATTCGTGACCTTGAGGAATCTTTGGAGAGCGCGGCCGGTAACCGCGATAACCGTCAACTCTCCATGGAACAGATGACTGACGGTATTTTATCTTACGGACATACGGCGGACTAGACCTCGTGTCTGTCCGATGTCGAATATAATGGCAAGGAAGAGGTGATTGGTTTGGGATCTAAGGAAAAAATGGCTGCGTTTGTCGAGAAGACGACAGCAAAGAACGACCGTCCGTTCTCGGACAAGAAGAGTGTGGAGCGACTGTCGGCATTGTTCGACCAGAACAGCTTTGTCTCACTTGACAGTCTCGTGGTCTCCCGTCCGTTCCGATCGGTTTTTGATCGTCCCCCGGTAGAAGGTGACGGTGTCGAGATCGGTTACGGAACAATTGATGGAAGGCTGGTATACGCTGCGGCACAGGATCCGTCCGTCTATGGCGGGTCGATGGGCAAGGTTCATGCGGACAAGATCAATAAGGTGATCCGTCTTGCCGTTACCGCAGGAGCTCCGTTTGTGTTTCTCATCTCCTCCGGCGGAGCCAGGATCGAAGAAGGCATTGTCGCTCTGGAGGGACTCTCTTCGGTCATCTCTTCGCTGATCGAAGCAAAGGGTGTCATTCCGCTTCTCGGAGCGATTCTCGGACCTTGTCCCGGCGGACTTGCAATTGCCGCAGCCAAGATGGATTTCCTGTTCTTTGTCGATAAGATTTCCGGCATGTATATGAACAGTCCTTCCGTTACCGCATCTGTTTCGAAGAATCCGGAAGCGGCGAAGACGATCGGCACTGCGAAGACACATGCGTCGAAGACCGGCCTCGCATCCTTTGTACTTCCCGATGAGAAGACATGCCTTGACCGTATTGTTGAACTGCTATCCTACCTTCCGGTGCAATCCGGCGAAGCGATGCAGTTCTCACGTGCGTCTGTTGTGTCAGATGATCCGAATCGCAGCGATGAGGCATTGAACGCGATGGCGTCTTCTTCGGATGACTCGAGCATTGACGTTCTCTCGATTCTTACGAGTGTCTCTGACGGCAATAAGCTTTTGATTTCCGGAGAAGATTTTGGCGCGGACATCGTGACAGCGTTTGCCCGGATGGATGGAGTTCCTGTAGGTTTCATCGCGAATCGGGATTCGAGAATCACGAGAGACGGTGCGAAGAAGGCAGCCGCTTTTGTCGATTTCTGCACGGGAAGTATGCTTCCGATCATTACATTTACACAAGCTGAAGGATTTGTCATCGGAGAGGACATCGAGTCTACCGACATTATTTCAGCGGCGGCTGATCTAGTCACAAGTTTTGCGGCCTCGGATGTTCCGCGAATCGGAATCTTGATCGGGAAAGCTCTCGGAACAGCGTATATTTCGATGAACAGCAAGATGCTGGGCGCCGATATTGTTTATGCCTGGCCGACGGCAGAAATCGCCGTGATGAAGGCGGATACGGCCGCGAATATCCTGTACAAGGACGAGATCAAGGAGAGCGAAGATCCGGCATCTTACCGTGAGGAGAAAGTCCGAGCCTATGCGGATGAGATCTCTGCTCCTTCGGTTGCCTGCGGACTCGGACAGGTTGATGAGATCATTCTGCCTTCCGCGACGCGTGCTCGCATTATCAGCGCTCTTGATATGCTTCTTACCGCGTACCCGATGAACGATTGCGAATAATGAACGGAGGATAACGTTTATGTTGAAGAAATACAGAATTACCGTCGAAGGAAAATCCTATGAAGTTGAAGTGGACGATATGGCCGGCGGTGCGGCAGCACCGGTAGCCGCACCCGTAGCCGTCGCTCCGGCAGCGGCACCTGCCGCGCCCGCCGCACCCGCCCCGGCCGCTCCTGCTCCGGCACCGAAGGCAGCCGTCGAGGTTAAGGGTGAAGCTCTTCGTGCACCGATGCCCGGAACGATTTTGTCCGTTTCGACGGCAGTCGGAAAGAGCGTCACAAAAGGCGAAGTCCTACTTGTTCTTGAGGCGATGAAGATGGAGAATGAAATCGTCGCACATGCAGACGGAACCGTGGCTGCGATCTATGTACAGAAGGGTTCCTCCGTCAACGCCGGCGACCCGCTCGTAGCGTTTGCCTGAGCGAGGCAGAAAGGATTTGACGAACTATGGTTAAGATAACGGAAACGATCCTTAGAGATGCGCATCAGTCATTGGCCGCAACTCGTATGACTTTTGCGGAGATGGAGCCGATGCTTCATGATCTAGATAAGGTCGGTTATAACGCTTTGGAATGCTGGGGCGGAGCGACCTTCGATTCTTGCGTCCGCTTCCTGAACGAAGATCCGTGGGAGCGCTTACGGAAGATCCGAGCAGCATGCCCGAATACGAATCTTCAGATGCTGCTGCGCGGTCAGAATCTTCTCGGGTATAAGCACTACGCCGACGATGTCGTCGATTATTTTGTGGCGAGATCCGTAGCGAACGGCATCAATATCATGCGTATTTTCGATGCGCTGAATGATTATCGCAACATTGAACGTGCGATGAAGGCATGCCGTAAAGAAGGCGGTCACGCTCAGGCGGCCATCGCCTACACGACCAGCCCATATCACAATAACGAGAAGTTTGCCGCCGATGCGAAGCGTCTCGAGGAGATGGGAGCGGATTCCATCTGCATCAAGGATATGTCGGGGCTTCTCCTGCCATACGCTGCGTATGACCTGATCAGCACGATTAAGAAGGCAACGTCACTCCCGATTGAGATTCATTCACATTACACGTCCGGTGTTGCATCGATGATGTATCTGAAGGCGATTGAGGCGGGTGTTGATATCATCGATTGCGCGCTTTCTCCGCTGGCTCTCGGTACATCGCAGCCCGCGACAGAACCAATGGTCGCAAGTCTCAACGGCACACAGTATGATACGGGACTTGACCTGAATCTCTTGTCCTCCATCAGCAGCTATGCGTCGACGATTCGCGAGAAGTGGATTGCATCGGGCTTGATTGATACCAAGGTGCTCGGAGTCGATGTCAATGCGCTCAAGTATCAGGTTCCGGGCGGAATGCTCAGCAATCTCGTCTCCCAGCTTAAACAAGCCGGTAAAGAAGACAGCTTACTGCAAGTGCTGGAAGAAGTCCCGCGCGTTCGCGAAGACTTCGGATTCCCGCCTCTCGTAACGCCGTCTTCACAGATCGTCGGAACTCAGGCGGTAATGAATGTTGTTACCGGAGAACGCTATAAGATGGTCCCGAAAGAATCGAAGGCAGTCGTCAAAGGCGAGTACGGAGCAACGCCCGCCGCGATCTCGCCGGAGATTATGAAGAAGATTCTCGGCGACGAGACCCCGATCACGCATCGTCCCGCCGATGACATCGAGCCGGAACTTGAAAAGGTCAAGGGACAGATGGCCTTCTATCTGGAACAGCCCGAAGATGTTCTGACATGGGCGATGTTCCCGCAGGTTGCGGAAAAGTATTTCAAGAAGAGATATGACGAACATCATCAGATCGACACGGCGATTGGAAGCGCGGATCAAGCTTATCAGCCGGTATAATTCAAATAGGTTCCAACAAAATGAAAGTCTTCGCAAGAAGGCTTTCATTTTTTCCCCGACAAAACCGTCGTTTGTATGTATAATAAGCATGTAATCCGATGCGCACACATAAAGGAGCACCGTTATGCCGGACAATGATGTTGAAACAGTAGGGAACAAATATATCAGCTTAGTTGAACATATCGAATCGGAAATGCCGAAGATGAGCAAAGGCCACAAGGCGATCGCTCGATTCATTTTGTCCGATTATGAGCGCGCCGCATATATGACGGCGGCGAAGATAGGCGAAGAAGCCGGCGTCAGCGAGTCAACGGTTGTTCGCTTCACGATGGAACTCGGATACGAAGGTTACCCGCATTTTCAACGTCTGCTTCAGGAAGAACTTAAAGTGAAGCTGACGTCCGTTCAGCGATTGAATGCTTCCCGACGGTTTGCCAATGATGATCAGGTTCTTCAATCCATTCTGGAGAGCGACATTTCCCACTTGAAGAGTACCCTTGAGAATATCGATCCGAAGGCTTTTCGGCTGGCTGTCGAGACGATCGTCGGTGCCAAGAGAATTTTTATCATGGGACTTCGTTCATCGTCTCCGCTGTCGTCTTTTCTCCATTTCTATTTCACTTTGTTATTTGACGATGTTCGCCACATCCACAGTAACAGTGCCAACGAGGTCTTTGAACAAATTCTGCCGATCGGGCCGGGTGATGTCTTGATCGGTATCAGCTTCCCTCGCTACTCGGCACGGACAATTCAATCGATGCAATATGCCAGAGAACGAGGCGCCGCTGTCGTGGCGATTACCGACAAGGCGGACACGCCACTGGCCCGTCATTCGGATGTCGCACTTTTCGCAACGTCGGACATGGCTTCCTTTGTCGACTCTCTGGTTGCCCCGCTCTCCGTAATCAACGCACTGATTGTGTCTCTCGGGATGCGGAAGCGCGATCACATCGAACAGACTTTCGAAGCGCTCGAGCATCTATGGGATGAGTATAAAGTCTACGACAAGAGCAAGGATCGCAAGTCGGATCTGCCTGTTTGAGATTTTATTGGAAAGGATCAACTGCCGATGAAGGATTCGAAACCCTTAAGTAAGATCGCCGCGTCCGCCGCGGTTCGTATGGCTCTGTCATCGTCGAGAGAAGAGGAACATGACCTCAAAGCGGTTTTTTTCGCGGATAACATTCGCGTGGCAGCCGTGGATTTTGGCGGTGAGTTCATCACTTCCGTCTCGAAAATCATCGAGAGAACTGTCGTTGCCGCCAAAAGAGAGGGAATCATCACAGATACGCACAATGAGGAAGGTGCCTTGGCCGGCGCGGCGCGTGAGGCGGTTTCGCAAATCACGTCGAAAGCAATCGGTCTCAATGTCGGTGGTAAGATTGGGATAGCCCGATTGGATGATCATATCAGCGTCTGCTGTTTTTTTGGAATCGGACTTCTTCATCTGAATGAGATTGCGATCGGTCTCGGTCACCGTGCGATATGAGAGGAGTACTAGACATGGATCCATACCAAATTGCCATTGACGGACCTTCCGGTTCCGGAAAGAGTACCTTGGCGCGCTCCCTGTCGCGAATTCTCGGCATTTTGTATCTTGATACGGGTGCGATGTATCGTGCCTGCGGTCTTAAGGCGATTCGCATGGGGATTGACCCGAAGGATGAGCCCAAAGTTACCGAAATGCTCGGATCACTGAATATTGACATTCGCTTTGTCGATGGAGAGCAACATGTTTTCCTCGACGGCGGCGATGTCTCTTCCGAGATCAGACAACCGAACGTATCCGTTGCGGCGTCAGACATTTCGTCGCTGTTTCCCGTTCGCGAGAAGATGGTCTTGATGCAAAGAAAAATTGCCGGGGAAAGAAGCGTTGTCCTTGACGGCCGGGATATCGGATCTCATGTTCTTCCCGAAGCCAGATTCAAGTTCTTCCTGACCGCCGACCCCGGGGAACGGGCGAAGCGACGTCATGAAGAACTGACGCTGAAAGGCATGGCCAGTACATATTCGGAAGTACTCGAAGGCATATTGTATCGGGATCGTCAGGACTCATCCCGTGCTTTCGCACCTCTTCGCAAGATGCCGGATGCCATAGAGATCGACACGACGCACAACACTCCCGAACAGACCTTGGCCGTGATTCTTACTCACCTTGCTCCCGTGATCCAAGAAACGACGCAATCCTAGGAGACGAATATGGCACAGATCAAACTAGCAAAATCGTCCGGATTCTGTTTTGGCGTCGACCACGCGGTCAAGACGGCCTATGCTTTACTCGCAGACAAATCCAGAAAACGCCCGATTTTTATGCTCGGAGCCATCACGCACAATGAGATTGTTGTTGCGGATCTGTTGGACAAAGGCTATCAACTTGCCGAATCAGTTGATGAGATTTCTCCGGGCAGTTCGGTTGTCATTCGAGCTCACGGAATCAGCCCTTCGGTTCGAGAAGAACTGGAACGACTTGACTGTGATGTCATTGATTGCACGTGTCCATTTGTTTCCAAGATTCATCGCATCGTGCACAGAGCCGGGGAAGAGGGGAAGAAGGTTCTCATTTCCGGATCCGCAGGGCATCCGGAAGTTGAAGGCATTATCGGAGAAACACCGGGCCCGATTGAGATCGTATCCCATGCGAATGACATTTTACAGATGCCGCCGGAGGATTCCGAGGTTGTTCTCGTATCACAAACAACGTTTTCCACAGAAGAATTCCATAAAATACGTGAAAACATCAAGAATAAAATTGCAAAAGCGGAGATTTTTGATACAATATGTAGTACGACGGAAAACAGGCAAAGAGAAGCGAGAGAAATTGCTTCCTCATCGGATTACATGCTCGTCATCGGTTCACGAGGCAGCTCCAATACGATGAAGCTTTTCGATATCTGCGAACGTCACTGTGCGAATACGTACCTGATCACGAATACTGACGACTTGATGAAGATCCTTCCATCTTTGGATTTGCGATCGGAGAGTGTACGAATCGGTATAACGGCAGGGGCGTCGACGCCGGAAAGCATAATCAGGGAGGTTATCCGAACAATGAGTGAGAACGAAGGAATGGCTAATCAGGAACCAATGGACATTAATTTTGGAGACTACATCGACAGTATTCCTCAGCTGAGAAAGAACGCTACTGTGAAGGGAGCGATTACTTCGGCGGATAATGAGTTTGTGTATGTCGACGTCCATGATAAGTCCGAAGGAAGGATTCCTCGTCATGAATTCGCCAGTGATCCGGATTTCGACCTTGATACCGCAATCGCGAACCATCAGGAGATCGAGGTTTATGTCAGAAGCGTTCGCAATTCTGATATGGGCAAGGAGATTCTCCTTTCCAAGGCACATGTCGACTTCGGCAAGTACAAGACACAGATCGAAGAGGCGTATGAGAACAAGACACCGGTCATGGTTAAGATTACGAATGTCGTCAAAGACGGCGTGATCGCGACCTTCGGCGGTGTTGACATTTACATTCATCGCACACAGCTCGAGATGAACGCTGTCGACGATCTTGACGCCTACAAGGGCAAGACGATGCAGATTCTCATCACGCAGTTTGATCCGGACAAGCGCCGCCTGCGCGTATCCGGTTCGCGCCGCTCTCTTCTTCATTCACAGAGAAGAGCGAAGGCTGAAGAGGTCTGGGGTACGATTATTCCCGGAGCGGAGTACGACGGTGTCGTCAGAAGCCTCACGGACTTTGGCGCCTTTGTCGACATCGGTGGAGTTGATGGACTCGTACACGTATCTGAGCTTTCTTGGAATCGTATTCGTCATCCTTCTGAGATTGTTAAGGTCGGCGACGTCATCCACGTATTTGTTAAGGATTTCGATCCGGAGAAGAAGCGTATTTCTCTTGGCTATAAGAAGCCCGAGGATGATCCGTATCATGATATCGAGGAGCGTTTCCCGGTAGGTTCGATCGTGCACGGTAAGGTTGTTCGTATGTTCCAGTTTGGAGCATTCGTTGAGCTCGAGCCCGGACTTGACGCACTCTGCCATGTATCCCAGATTTCGAATGTCCGACTGAATAAGCCGGATGATGTTCTCAAGGAAGGTATGGAGATTGACGCTCGCGTTCTCGAGGTCAGCAACGAGGCCAGAAGAATCAGCATCAGTATCAAGGAAGTTGAGCCGATTGACCCGGTTTATGAGGAAGAAGTTCCCGTTGTGACGGAAGATGTTGCGACGCAGGAAGAAGAATCCTAAGTTCTGGTAACAATTTGTTCATACAATTAATGACGTCCGCGTGTAACATTTATACGCGGACGTTTTTTATTCTCGGAAGAAATTGATTAGTTTGAAATACAAAATATAACTATTTTGTCCTAGGGGGCTCGACGTCTCGTTCGAATATCTCAAAAATACCCTAGAATATAGCGTTTTCTCAAGGTAACATTCTTGTGCTTGAATTTCGAACAAATGTTACAAATTGCCGCAAAGGGTTTTCGGAACTGTTCAATTGCACTATAATTAACCCAGAATTGTGATTGGATATGATCAATTTGTTGGCAATCGAGTTTGACGTATTTGTAAACAAGACCGAGATAATCGGGAGGAACGATGAACCATTTCAAGAATCGACGCAATAGCAATTCCAGAATTTTGCGTATCAAGTTATCCGGAGTATCCACATTGCGTGGAACTGCCGCGGTACTTGGTATTATTTTTGCCGTCTCTGCGATACCCTTCTTCACGGTGGGGTATTCTCAGGATGTATATCTTCAGATTCCGACGACAGCTTCAACCGAAGAACTGATGTACCTACCGGTAAGTCAAGAGATGTATGATCTTTCGAATCGCAACATTGATTCAGAAGCAGCACTCCTTGCTGTGAACAATACAGATGTTTCCGAGGGCGCGGATGAACAGCAGCTACTTTCCTTATCCGACAACGCATCTTCTGACATTCTGACCAATACGTATATCATCACCGGAGATGAGACGGAGAACGGTGTGCCGGTAGAACTTCTTGATCCCACCTTGTTTGCCGAAGACGAGACAATCGTCTATATTAATACGTCGGGCGTAAATGTTCGTTCGATTCCAGGTGTGAGCGGGGATCTGGTTACTACACTTTCGTACGCGTCATCTGTTCTCCGTACGGGAATCGGCTCATCCTGGTCTCAGGTAACACTTGTGGATGGCCGAATCGGCTATATTCTTACGAGTTTCGTATCCACAGAGTTCATCGCGACGCCTACGCCTACGCCGACACCAACGCCGACGCCAACACCTAAACCGGCGGTTACGGAGACGAAGACCTCGGGAACGTATTATGCAGTCGGTGAGATCAATGTGCGTACCGGTCCGGGAACGGAGTACGAAGTGTTGAAGACATTATCCGCCGGATCTCCTATTGAGGTCATTGCGAAGACAAGTAACGGATGGTACCACACCGTTAAGGATACTTATGTTATGTCAAGTCTTGTTACATCCGCGGCGCCCACATCAGGCAGCGCACCCTCTTCCGCAACGCCCGCACCGTCTTCCGACACAGGAAGTTCGAATGCTTCATCCGCGGATCCTTCCTCTGATCTGGCGACGTATTGCAGGTCCTTTATCGGAGTGCCGTATGTCTACGCCGGTGCATCGAAGAACGGATTTGACTGTTCGGGATTTGTCGGTTATATCTACAGCAATAAATACAACATTTCGTTGCCGCACCGTTCGTTTGAGATCGCTACGATGGGTACCGAGGTTGCATCTTCGGATATCGCCCCCGGCGATGTTGTCTGCTATGATTTTAGCGGCGACGGAACGGTGGATCATGTTGCCATTTACATCGGTGACGGGGCGATCGTGCATGCGTCCAGCCGACGCAACTCGGTTGTTGAGGGTACTTTTAGCACGTCGAGTGTGACAACGATTCGAAGATTCCTGTAATTCAAATAGGTCAAAGCAAGGGGCTGTTGCAAAAGTGATTGAGTAATCACCGGCGCAACAGCCCCTTTTTATTGAAGAATAAAAGTGTATCAACAACGGTGAAAAAATCGTCTAGACGCTCTCGGATAAGGATTGAATCGCTTCCGCGTACAGATCAATAAAGAGATAGAATATTTCTTCGTTAACGCTCTCATCCACGCAATGGGCCTGATCTTTGTCCCACGGAAACTGAGGACCGAAAGCCACAAGGCCGGGCATGGATCTCGCATAGGTTCCGCCGCCGATTGCCACCGGCGTGGAGTCCTGTTCTTCCAATCTTGCATCGGCCGGGCCGGAAATTGCAAAGGCTTCCGATGCGAATCTATGATACACCTTCATTAATGACTCGATGAGCGGATCCTGCGTATCCTTATGTAACGGAAGAGCGTGTGAAAGAATTTCGGCGCGCAAAGAGTGTTTCGCGGCGGCATCCGAGATCTCCCGAAAAACATTTTCACCGACTTTGCTGACAGGATATCGAATATCGATCCATAACTCACCCGAGCTTGCATCGATTCTCAGAATACCTGCATTCAACGTAAGATTTCCGGCGGCATCAGAACGGAGATCTTGCGAAAGGAATTCGCCTGTCGTATCAAAACCAATGAACTCCTTGAAAAAAGTGAGAAGCTGGTTCGAGGCAAGAATATCCTCAGGTAATTGAGAGATCATCCGCGCGATGGCATTCTCGCCCACATGCGGGGTTGAGGCGTGCGCCGGAACGCCCAAGACTTCGTAAGTGGTACCCGACAGTGGAAGTGTGACACGACAGGCAGCGGGAACCATATTCGGTCTCTCTCCAGCAGCTACATGAATCGAAGAGGATCCGGGACCGGAAACACGTATGTGAAGGATACCCTTCTCCGCAAAGATGACAGGGAAGGAGGCATCGGGCGTAAAACCGTGCCGAGGGAATTCCTCCGTCTCCTTATATCTCTCCATGCAAAGAGAACCGCTCTCTTCGTCCAAGCCCAGAATCAGTCGGATTCTTCCGCATGGTGTGAATCCGCTCTCCTTCAATCGCTTCATCGCGAAAAGCGCTGCGACGGCCGGACCCTTGTCATCGACCACACCACGACCGATCAAAAGGCCATTCTCGCGCCGAAGATGAAATGGGTCCGCACTCCATCCTTCGCCTGCCGGAACAACGTCGAGATGACAAAGAATGGCGGTAATCGCACCGCTGTCGCCCCATTCGATATAGCCGACTTTATGATCGATCATCTCTGTATGAAATCCCATATCTTTGCCGATGCCGAGAAGATAATCCAATGCCCGTACCGTCGCTTCTCCGAAAGGTGCGTCCGGTGTCGGATCAGACTTGACACTCGGTATGGCGATGATCTCGGAAAGCACTTGCAGAGCCGATTCTTTTGACGCAAACATTTCTTCGTTGGACATAACACATTCTCCTTGAATAACGTATCTTTTCATCATTGTAGCATGAGATCTCCCGATAACGATGAATATAAGCGAAAAGCCGCAGAAATCCTGTCGCGAGAGGGAAGAATGACTTGCGAATCTTTTTTTCTCGTGGTAATATTCTAGAGGTTCATTTATCACACGGGGGGATTTCTCGTGTGCCGGAGGTCCGGTGTACACCCCGTGGAAGCAAACAGGAGGAAGATTTATGCCCGTAATTTCAATGAAGCAACTACTCGAAGCCGGTGTCCATTTCGGACATCAGACACGCAGATGGAATCCCAAAATGGCGGAGTACATCTACACAGAGCGCAACAGCATTCACATTATCGATCTTCAGAAGACGGTTAGAAAGATTGATGATGCGTATATGTTTGTTCGTCAGATCGCAATGGACGGAGGCTCGATCCTCTTTGTCGGCACGAAGAAGCAGGCACAGGATTCGATTGCCGAAGAAGCTCTCCGTTGCGGAATGTATTTCATCAACAATCGTTGGCTCGGTGGTACTCTTACCAATTTCACAACCATCAAGAAGAGAATCGCTCGTCTGAACGAACTGCAGAAGATGGCGCAGGACGGATCCTTTGATCTTCGTCCGAAGAAGGAAGTTGCCAAGCTGAAGCTCGAGATGGAGAAGCTTGAGAAGAACCTGGGCGGTATTCAGACCATGAAGCACATGCCGGCCGCTCTTTTCATCGTTGATACACGCAAGGAGCACCTCGCCGTTCAGGAAGCCAGAAGACTCGGTATCCCGATCGTCGCAATTGTCGATACGAACTGTGATCCGGAAGAGGTTGATTACGTAATTCCCGGTAATGATGACGCAATTCGTGCGGTGAAGCTGATTGCCGGCCGTATGGCGGACGCCGTTATCGAGGCTCGTCAGGGCGAGCAGCTCGAT
>JACCEE010270119.1_pt1 | contig 20613 bp, 16 predicted proteins | sample 7449931 | NCBI WGS metagenome assembly JACCEE01 (sample SAMN15323457, study PRJNA562643) | freshwater metagenome | isolation source: river surface water | place: USA:Blue River Watershed | collected 2017-08-19 | reverse complement strand
AAATATAAACAATTTTATATAAAAAAATAATACTAATATTAAATAAAAAAATGAGTTATTAATAATATACACATCCTTACTAATTACTAACTACTATAAATATATAAATATATAAGATAGGGGATAAAAAATACCAAAGAAAAAAGTAAGGGGTAGAAAAAAAAATAATGTATGTTAAAATTTAAGTACGAAAAATAAATAAGATATTATTTAAAAAACTAAAAACCAAAAGATGAAAATAGAATGTATACAAGAAAATTTAAATAAAGGTTTAAGTATAGCAACACATATAGTTAATAAAAATAACAGTTTGCCAATTTTGAATAATATTTTATTAGAAACTCAAGAAGATAATTTAAAAATAACATCAACAAATTTAGAAGTTGGAATAGAATATTATATAAGATGTAAAATTGATATTCCTGGTAAAGCTGTTGTTCCAGCACACTTATTTAATAATTATATTTCAACATTACCTTTAAAAAATATTAATTTAAATTTGGAGGATAATAAATTAAATATATCTTGTGATAAATTTAATACAAAAATAAATACTTTATCAGCTGATGATTTTCCTATTATTCCTGAAATAAATAAAAAAAATAAGTATATTTTATCTGTTAATGATTTAAAAAATATATTATCTAGAGTTATTGGATCTATATCAAATAATAATTCTAGACCTGAAATAAATGGTGTATTATTTTCTTTTGAAGAAAATAAATTAACTTTAGTTGGAACTGATGGTTTTAGATTAAGTGAGGGTAAAATAAATATACAAAACGAAAATAATACAAATGAACAAATTATTCTTCCTTTATTTACAGCACAAGAAATAAATAAAATATTACAAATAGAGGATAATAATATAGAAATATATACATCAGATACTCAAGTTTTGTTTAATTTTGATAATATAAAATTAATATCAAGAGTAATATCTGGAAATTATCCTGATTATAAACAAATTATTCCTGAGAATTTTAAAACAGATTTTAATGTTGTTAAAACAGATTTTTCTTCAATAGTAAAAAATATAGGTTTATTTGCTGATAAAAATATTAATGATATAAAAATTATTATTAATAATAGTAAAGTTACTGTTGAATCAAAAAATAATGAAATAGGTGAGAATGTTGTTGAATTAGATACAGAAGTAAAAGGTGAAAATAATAATATAATTTTTAATTATCAATATTTAATTGATGGATTAAATAATATTTCTAGTAAAAATATTAAAATAAATATATTAGATGAAAATATGCCAGCTTTAATATACGGTTTAGATAATAACGAAAAAGATATATATAAATATATTTTAATGCCTATAAGAGGATAAATAAAAAAATCACGATTAATTTCGTGATTTTTTTATTTATTGAACTTGAATGTAATTTATATTTGATTGAACAACTTCTTGATTATCTTTTTTTGTTATTTCCGCATATATTTTATATGTTCCAGTGTTTTCTGGTACTAAAGCTGTTTTAATATTATTTGAATCAATATTATTTATAAAAGATAATAAAGTTTTATTATTATTTAATTCATAAAATATTTTTACAGTATCAATATTTTTAATATTATTTATAGTTAAATTAACTGGTATTTGTTCTCTTGTTTTATATGTTTTATTATCAATTTGTAAATTTAATGATGTGTTTGATAAATTTTGATAAAAATTAACACTATCAGATTTACTATTTAAAAACTCATCAAATATTTGTACTTCTAATAAATGATATCCTTTATCAATATTACTAATATTTAATATATGAGAACTAAATGGTTCTTGTGTTACTGTTTCTTGTATAATTCCATCTATAATATAATTAATTTTACTAATTTTATTGTTTAATAAATAAATTAATTTAACTTCTAATTGTGTAGAATTAACAGATGTATTATTAGATGGGGAAGAGATGTTTAATGTTTGTATAGAATTATTATTGTGTACATTATCTATATTTTTAGGTGCATTATCAATAAGATAATTTTTAATATCATCTCCTTTATTTGCTCCCACTGATAATAATAATTCATCTATTATAGCTTGTTCGTCTTTTGTTTTTTCTTTTTTATTAACTAATGTATTAATCCAGTTTTTAACACCAGTTTCCCATCCTTTATATTGTGAGTCTTTATCTGGAGAAGATACTATTTCTTGAGTTAAATCATCTTTATTAATATAGTTTAATATATCATGAAGATCGATATAACTTTTTTCTAATATTAAATATTCTGGTGTATTTTCTGTTGCTAAATTTTCAGAAAAACTATCAATTTTAATTTTCTTAATGTTTTTATAATCACCATTTAACATTAGATTTTTTTTGTTTTCATATACAGGTTTTTGGAATGTTTCTACTTTATCATTTTTAGTTGAATATTCCATAAATTCTTGCCATATAGGAGCACCTATTACCGCACCAGTGGCTTTTTTCATTTGTTTACCGTCATTATTACCAACCCATACAGCTGTTACTATATTTGGAGTATATCCAATAGTCCAAGCATCTTTATAATCATTTGTTGTTCCTGTTTTTGCTGCTACTGGTCTATTTTTTAAAATTAAATTATTTTTAGCACCAAATATATAACTTCTAGCATCGTTATCTGATAATATACTATTTATTTGTCTTGCTATGTCTTTATCTAAAACTCTGTTACTTATTGTTTTAGTGTTATCTTCTAATGTTTTTCCGTTATTATCTGTTACTTTTAATATAGCTTTTAAATCATTAGATATACCATCGTTAGCAAATATTGAAAAAGCATGTACATGATCAATCATTGATTCTTCGGCGGCTCCTAAAGCTAAAGATAAACCATATTTATCTTTATCTTCTTGTAATATTGATGTATATCCCATTTCTCTTGCTAATTCTATTACATTATCAGCTCCTGTTAAATATAATGTTTTAACCGCTGGAATATTTAATGATCCTGCTAATGCTTTTCTTATGCTTACAGGGCCACGTTCCTTTAAATCAAAATCTTTTGGTATATATGGTTGTCCGCTTGTTGATGTATTAAAATTTGTTAAAGTATCAAACAAATAAGTATCTGGTGTAAAACCTTTTTTAAAAGCAGCTGCATAAACAATAGGTTTAAAAGTTGAACCTAATTGTCTTTTATTTATTGTTACATTAAAATTACCAAAACTTGTATTATAATAATCTTTTGACCCAACCATTACTTCTATTTCTCCTGTTTTTGCATTTATAGAAAGAAGAGCAGTATTGTTTGCATTATAATTTTTTTCCATACTTTCCATACTTTTTGAAATTATGGATTCTGCTTTTTGTTGTTTATCGTAATCAAGTGTTGTTATTATGTTTAATCCACCTTGTTCTATTAAACTTTCTCCGTATTTTTCTTCTAATATTTGTTTAACGTACATAACAAAATGAGGAGCTTTTATTTCTTCTTTTTTTGATTTTATTTGTGCTAATATATCTGTTTTAATTGCTTTATCATATTCTTCTTGAGAAATATATTTTTCTCCTAACATTTGTTTTAATACAAGTTTATATCTCGCAACTAATTTATCTGTATGTTTTCCGTATGGTGAAAGAGTAGAAGGAGATTGTGGTAACGCAGCAAGTAGTGCTGCTTCTTCTATTGTTAAATCTTTTGCTGATTTATTAAAAAATGTTTGAGAGGCTGATTCTATACCATAAATTACTGATCCATATGGTATTTCGTTTAAATACATTTTTAAGATATCATCTTTAGAAAACTTTTTTTCAATCTTATAAGACAATATTAATTCTTTTATTTTTCTTTCAAATGATTTTTCGTTTGTAAGAATAGCATTTTTAACTAATTGTTGTGTTAATGTTGATCCTCCTTGTGTTTTTCCTGTAAATACGTCTTTTAATACAGATCTTATTATTCCTTTTATATCAAAACCAGGATGAGTATAAAAATTCTTATCTTCTATTGCTATTGTTGCGTTTATAAGATTTTTATTTACATCTTTTAATTCTACTATAGTTCTTTTTTGGTCTCCATGAATTTCATATAATAAAACTTTTCCTGTTTTATCGTATATTTTAGTACTTTGAGCAACATTTCTTTCTATTAATTTATTTGGACTAGGTATTTCTTTATTATATTTTGCTAATATTATAGAAAATCCAAAAATACCAGTTATAAGACCAATAAGAAATAATACTAATAGAGTGGAAAGAACATTCTTTAAAATTTTTTTATTACGTTTTTTCATATAGATTTTTATATTAGAAATTTTATCTAAATTTAACATAAAAGGGCTTAAAAGTAAATAAAAAATAAAAACATTGAAAAAATAAAAACATTGAAAAATTAGTCTTTTATTGTTAATATATAGATAATTTTAAAATTATAAACTTTAAATTAAAAAAACAATGGTGATTACTGATGAAAAAATTATAGATGAATTTCTTGATAGAGGTGTTTCTGCTGTTTATCCTACTCGTGAATATTTAAAAAAAGAATTATTATCTGGAAAACAATTATCTATTTATTTAGGAGTTGATCCTACTGGTCCAAACTTACATATTGGACATATGATTTGTTTAAAAAAATTATCTCAATTTCAAAAACTTGGTCATAAGGTTATTTTTCTTATTGGTTCTTTTACTGCTATGATAGGTGATCCAACCGGTAAGGCCTCAATAAGAAAACAATTAACAAGAGAAGACGTTTTAGAAAACTGTAAAAAATATAAAGAACAAGCTTCTGTTTATTTAAATTTTGATGGAGAAAATCCTGTTGAAATAAAATATAACTCTGATTGGCATGATAAACTTTCTTTTAAAGACGTTGTTGAATTGTCTGCTAATTTTACGGTTTCTCAAATGCTTGAAAGAGATATGTTCCAAGAAAGAATTAAAAAAGATCAACCAATAGGTCTTCATGAGTTTTTATATCCACTTATGCAAGGATATGATTCTGTTGCTATGGGCGTAGATGGTGAAATTGGTGGTAATGATCAAATTTTTAATATGCTTTGTGGAAGAGACTTAATGAAATCATTAAAAAACAAAGAAAAATTTGTTATTGCAATGAAATTGCTTACAGACTCTACTGGTAAAAAAATGGGAAAAAGTGAGGGTAATATGATAGCCTTAAATGATTCTTCTAAAGATATGTTTGGTAAAATTATGTCTTGGGCTGACGGTATGATTTTATCTGGTTTTGATCTTTGTACTAATGTAACAACAGAACAAATTGAAAAATATAAAAAAGATTTAGATAATGGAGCAAATCCAAGGGATTTAAAAATTGTTTTAGCAGAAGAGATTTTAAAAATTTATTTTGGTGAAGAGGTTGCAAAACAAGAGGTAAATAATTTTATTTCTCAATTTAGCGAAAAGAAATTACCTACTAATATTAGCGAATTTAAAGCTGATTCTAATAATTGTAATATAATAGACTTAATGATTAAAGTTAAGTTTGTTGAAAGTAAAACACAAGCTAGATCTATGATTGAACAAGGTGCTGTTAAGGTTTACGATAAAGATGAAAATATGAGAAAAATAACAGATATTAATGAAATTATTGATATAGATAAAGAAAATATTATTCAAGTCGGTAAATTAAAATATATAAAAATTGTTTAAACTACAAACAAAAATCTAGAATAATTTAATTATTTGAGATGTATATAAAGTATAAAAATAAAGATTTTGTTGGTTTTGATGAAATAAGACACAAAGATCTTTATAATAGATATAATAATTTAAAAAAAGTTAAAGACGATCTTTTAAAAGATGGTGTCTCTGTTAGTGATGTAAATGTTTATAAAAATTTGTTTGATAGGTATGATCTTTATGATAAGCTCAACAGAAAGATTTTAATGCTTATTAATCTTTATAAAAAGGAAAATTTAACAGAACAGATTGATAGACTTAATTTAAGTTATAAGAAAAAAATAGATAGTATTGTTGATTGTGGTCAAAATAAAAATCAGGTTCATATTTTTGTTAGATTATTTTGGGCATCGTCTTTTTTTAAGGAGTATTTTGTTTACAGTTTAATTATTTTAAGAAAAAATTTTTTAAATGGAATTAAAAATAGAAGAAGAATTCATTAATCGTGGTTTTAAATTTGTTTGTGGTATTGATGAGGTTGGAAGGGGTCCACTTGCTGGACCTATTGTTATTTGTTGTTATGTATTAGATATAGAAAAATTAAAAAAAGTTAAAGACGGTAATATAAAATTATTTGAAATTATTAATGATTCAAAAAAAATTTCTGATAAAAAAAGAAGAGAGTTAGTTGATTTTATAAAGCTTATTGCTATTGATTTTTCATTTGGGGAATCTTCTAATATAGAAATTGATAAATATGGTATAATAGAAGCAAATAGATTAGCTATTGAAAGAGGTGTTAATAATTTAAAAATTAAACCAGATTATTATTTATTTGATTATAATACTTGTTCGGTTAATTTTTTAAATACTCCTTATGATAAAATTATAAAAGGTGATTCTAAAATTTTCTCTATTGCTTGTAGTTCTATATTAGCTAAAGTTTATAGAGATGACATGATGACGGATTTTTCAAAAGTATATGTAAAATATGGTTTTGATCAACATGCTGGGTATGGTACAAAAAAACACATAGAAGCAATAAAAGAGTTTGGTTTGTCTGAATTACATAGAAAATCTTTTTGTAAGAATTTTATTAATTAAATTATTTAATTGTTAAATTATATTTTATGCCATTACCAAGTTCTCAAATTAATCTTGATATGATTATTAAAAAGGCTGATGTAAAAAAGGGTATGACTGTTGCTGATTATGGTTGTGGAGCTGGTTTTTTTACTAGAAAAGTTGCCACTATTGTTAGTAGTACAGGTATTGTTTATGCTGTGGATGTTATGAAAGAAGTTCTTCTTAATCTTCAAAAATTAGCTAATTTATCTGGTATACAAAATATTAAAACAATTTGGTCAGATTTGGAGAGGTTAGGTGCTACTAATATTTCTAATAATGTTGTTGATGTTGGATTTATAATAAATACATTATTCCAATCAAACAAAGAAAAAGAATTTTTAGCAGAAGTTTCTCGTATGATAAAAAAGGGTGGTCGTGTTGTTGTAGTGGATTGGACAGATGAAGCTGTTTCTACGATTGCTCCAGCTTCTGCTGATAGAACTGGTTTAGATAAAATTAGAAAAGTTGCTCGTTTAGTGGGTAATTTAAAAGAGATCGATGTTTTTTCTCCTGGAAGTCATCATTATGGTATTGTGTTTGAAAAAATCAACAATTAAAATAAGATAAAATTCAAAAACAAAAATTCAAATTTAAAAACAATGTTAAAACATAAAAATTTTAAATTTCAAAATATATATTATTTGTAATCGTTTTTAAATTTGATGTTTAAAATTTAGATTTGTTTGGAATTTTTTAGTTTTTCAGTTGTTATATTAAATTATTGTAATTATCTCTTTTTTATATTAAATTATATTTACTTACTTAATTAATTAATATTATTGTTATTATGAATTATATTATTGGTCATAAAAATCCTGATACTGATTCTGTTATTTCGGCTATTGCTTATGCTAATTTTAAAGGTGATAGTTATGTTCCAGCTATTTTGGGTGAATTAAACAATGAAACAAAATTTGTTTTAAGTAAATTTGGTATTAAAACTCCTATATTATTAGAATCTGTTAGTGATGGCGATAAAATTATATTAGTTGATCATAATGAGGGGTCTCAAACTCTTGATGGTGTTAGTGATCATCAAATTATTGAAATATTAGATCATCATAAAGTAAATATTTCATTTTCTAGTCCTATTGATATAACAACAAAACCATATGGTAGTACAGCTTCTTTAATTACTGAAAAATTTTTAGAATCTAAAAAAACTATAACTAAAGAAATTGCTGGTCTTTTACTTTCTGCTATTTTATCTGATACTGTTATTTTTAAATCTCCAACAACTACAAATAAAGATAAAGAATTCGCTGATATATTATTGGAAATCTCTGGTGTAGATAATTTGGTTGAATATGGTATGGAATTATTTAAAAAGAAAGCTGAGATTTCTTCAAAAACAGCTTTAGAAATAATTAATGGTGATTTTAAGGAATTTGATTTTAATGGTAAAAAGGTTGGTATTGGTCAAATTGAATTAATTGATGCTAATGATATTGTTCCTAAAAAAGAGGAAATACTTAATGAGATGGAAAAAATAAATAACAATGGTTTTTTTGCTGTTGTGTTTATTGTTACAGATATTATGAAAGAGGGAAGTTATTTCCTTGTTGCTGGTAATAAAGATTCTATTTTGAAAGCATTTGAAATTACCGAAGAAAATAATTATAAGCAAGGAATTTTATCTAGAAAAAAACAAGTTGTACCTGTTTTACAAAATACTTTATAAAAAAATCGGATTAAATTCCGATTTTTTTAATTAAGAATTAATGTGATTGTATATGAAAACTGAAAAACGTAAATTTGGTGATTTTGGGGAGAAAATAGCTTGTAATTTTTTAATAAACAGAGGTTATATAATTATTGAAACTAATTTTTCTACAAAATATGGTGAGATTGATATTGTTGTTTCTAAAAATGATGAATTGTTTTTTGTTGAAGTAAAAACCAGAACTATTAAGGATTATATTAATTATCCCGAAAATGCTGTTGATTATTTTAAAAAAATTAAACTTCAAAGAACTGCTGAGATTTATTTAAACAAAAGAAAGTTTGGTTATATTTTTTATTCTTTTTCTTGTTTGGCTATTATTATTGATAAAAAAGAAAATAAAGCTAGAATTAAATTTTTTGAGAGAATTTAATTAAAAGATATGTAATATAGGATTTAATTCTTTAATAATAAGTATTATAGCTAATAATATTAAAAATATTATGGCATATATAACAAAATTCTTTATCTTTTTTTCAAAGTTTTTTTCTTTTTTTTCTCTTATTGTTTTTTCTTCTTTGGTTTCATTTTTTAATATTTCTAAATATTTTCTTCTCTCTTCTCTCATTTCTTCTTCTTCTGCTTCTATTCTTAAATCATCCGTGCTTTTTACTGATCTTGATAATATGTTTTCTAATTTTGTTTTATCTTTAGTTTCCATTAATAAAATAATTTTTTTACCGTTTCTCATTGTTATTGAGAATTTATTTTTATTTATTTTTTCAAAAATAAATAAAAAAGGGAAGATTAGTAGAGAAAGTAGTAAAAAAAATATTGGTATTAAAAAATGATCGACAACTCCACTGTTACGATGTTGTAAAGGATCCCCCCAGCCTTCGAATAAATTATTTTCTTTAAAATAATTTCTTGTAGATGTTTTTTCTATATCCTTTATTTGTATAATTAAAGGAGGTGTGCTTTTTTGGTAATATTTTATTTCTTCATTTGATAATTCTATTCTATTTCCATCATATATAAATCCGTTGTCTGTTTCCATTTTTATTGTATTGTTAATAATTAAAAAACAGACAGATTTTTTATCTGTCGGTTTTTATTATTCTTCTATTTTTTCTTCTACAATTTCTTCTTTTGGTTTTATTTCATCTTGATTTTCTGGTGTTATATTTATTTTAAAACCAGTTAATCTTGAGGCTAATCTTACGTTTTGTCCTTTTTTACCTATTGCAAGAGAGAATTGGTCATTGGAAACTATAACTTGTGCTTCTTTCTTTTGTTCATCTATTGTTAAATTTGTGATTTTAGCAGGTAATAAGGCATTTGTAATATATTTATTTGTATCTTTATCATATTCTATTATATCTAATTTCTCATTTCCTATTTCGTTCATAATAGCATTAATTCTAACTCCTTTTTGCCCAACGCAAGATCCTATTGGGTCTATGTTTTCTTGAGCTGTTGTTACTGATACTTTTGATCTTGACCCAGCTTCTCTTGCTATGTTTTTAATAACAACTATTCCTTCATTTATTTCTGGTATTTCAAGCATAAATAAATGTTTTATAAATTCTGGATTTGATCTTGATAATAATATTTGTATTCCTTTTATTGAATCTTCTATTACTTTTACATAGAATTTCATTTTTGTTCCTGGAGTATAGTCTTCTCCCTCAACTTGATCTTCTCTTTTAACTATTCCAACACCATGTCCTAAATTAACAAAAACAATGTCATTTTCTACTTTTTGGATAGTTCCTAATATTATTGTTTTTTCTTTTTCTTGGAATTCGCTTAATACTGATTCTTTTTCAGCCTCTTTTATTTTTTGTATTATAACTTGTTTAGCTGTTTGTGCTGCAACTCTTCCAAAGTCGCTAGGTGATTCTAATTCTGTATCTATAATATCTCCAACTTTTGCATTCTTATTATTTTCTCTTGCGTCTTTTATCATTAATTGTGTCTTTGGGTTGAATCTTATAAGTTCTTCTTCTGGTGTATCTTCTGGTTGTATAACATTTCCTTCTTCGTCTAATTCATAATTTTCACAAACAGTTTTTGAGTCCCAAACTTTTATTTGGTTTGTTTCAATATTAAAATCTGCTTTTATATTTAAATTTTTTTCTTTTGCATAATCTTTTCTGTAAGCTGCTGCTAATGCTTGATTAATTGCATCCATTATTTTTTCAAATTTAATATGTTTTTCTTCACATATAAATTCTATGGCGTCTCTTATTTCGCTAGACATGGTAATTTTAGTTAATGTTTTAAAAAAGAATCAATCGTAATGATTGATTCTTTGTATGGTTTTAGTATATCATAAATAATAGAAATTAGCAATATTTTATTTATAAATATTAAAACCTTTTTCTTTTCCTTCTAGAGAAATAAAATAAAAAGGTTTTATATCCAAAAAGAAAAGAAAGCACAAACGCTACGCTCGGTTACATTTGTTATTTGTTTTTATATTGCGTTTTATTGTGGGCGCAAGTTTGCACTATTATGTTTTGCGGTTTAATTTTATTGAATTAATTATGTTTGAATTTGATTCTAAAAAAATTCCATCTAGTCCTGGTGTGTATCTTTTTAAAGACAAAGAGGGTGTTGTTGTTTATGTTGGTAAAGCAAAAAATTTAAAAAATAGAGTGTCTAGTTATTTTATAAATAATCAAGATAGGCTTTATAAAAAACATTTGATGGTTGATGCTATTTTTGATATTGAAACTATTTCTACTAATTCTGAAAAGGAAGCTCTTATTTTAGAATCAAATTTAATTAAAAGTTATTCTCCAAAATTTAATGTATTATTAAAAGACAACAGTGAATATTGCTTTGTTAAAATAGGAAAAAGTAAAAACGATAAACATTCTTTAGTTTCTATTATTAGAAAAAAAACAGAAGAACAAACAAAAACCAAAACAGAGGAGGTTGGTAATTTTCAATATTTTGGTCCTTATACTTCTAAAAAAGATATTTCTAAAATTCTTGATGATATTTCTAAAATTTTTCCATACAAGTGTCTTAAATTAAAAAACAAAAAAGATTCAACACCTTGTTTTAATTTTTTTATAAAAAAATGTTGTGGTATATGTTGTGGTGCTTGTAGTGATAATGAATATGAAGAAAACGTTAAGAATGTTGCCAATTTTTTAAATGGGAAAAATGATATTATTTTGGAATATTTAAATTCTAAAATGCAAGAATTTTCAATTAAAAAAAATTATGAAATAGCTGCACAATATAGAGATAAGATAGCTATTGTTGAAAAAATTTCAAATAAACAATTTATTAGAAATATAGATAATAAAAGCGTTGATATTGTTAGTGTTTTTATATATGCAGATTTAGCTTGTATAAATTTATTTAATATTAGAAACGGAGTTCTTTTGGGAAAGAGGAATTTTATATTAAAAAATATTTTAAAAGGCATTGTATTTGAAGATCAAGAAAAAGAATACGAGGCTATTTTAATTGAAAAATTTATTTCTTCATATTATATAAATTCTTTAGAACCGGTAAATATTGTGAGTGGTTATGATATTGATCAATCTATATTGGAAATTAATAATAATATTTTATCAATAAAAAAAGCTGTAAACGAAAAACAAAATAGTCTTATAGAATTGGGTCAAAAAAATGCTATGGAGTTTATTAATAAAAATCAAATAAATGGTAAAAATTTAGAAAGAATAAAAGAAAGATTAAGCCTTGATAGACTTCCAAAAAGAATAGAGTGTTATGATATTTCAAATATTCAAGGTAATTTTGCTGTTGGTTCTATGACTGTTTTTGTTAATGGTTTACCCGCTAAAGATCAATATAGAAAATTTAAAATAAAAAATATTAATTTTAAATTGGTAAATGGTGAACCAAATGATTTTGCTATGATGGAAGAAGTTTTACAAAGAAGACTTTCTGATAAAAATTTACAAGAATGGGGATGGCCAGATCTTATTGTATTAGACGGCGGATTACCACAGCTGTCTACGGTGATGAAATTAATTGAAAAATTAAAAAAAGATAATCAAAAATTAAAAATAATAAACATAGTTTCTCTTGCTAAAAGAGAAGAGGATGTTTATATTCCTCAAAAAGACGGAGGAGTTAAATTGGTTCAAGCTAAAAGTCTTTATATTTTGAGACAAATAAGAGATGAGGCTCATAGGTTTGGAATTGGTTATTTTAGAAAACTTTATAGAAGTCAGTTTAAAAAAAATAGTTAAATTTTTAGAAATAAAAAAACCCGATTTTTTATCGAGATTTTTATTTTTTGTTTTGGCACGACGTTAAGCGTTTTTGTTTTGACGCTTATATACTATTGGTTTTATTGAATTGTGTAAATGGTCTATTTTTTTGCCTGTTTTGGCTAATATGATTTTTTATCCACAAACAAAAAACGAAAAAACAATAGAATCAAGTTTTAAAACGGAAAATGAAAATGTAAAATAGGTAAACAAAGTTAAATTGTGTTATAATATTTTTATATTAAAAAGGTTAAATTTAATAATGGATAATTTATTTGATAAGATTTTGATTGAGTCTTATGAGTTATGTGCTTCAGATGTTCATTTGGTTGTTGGTATGAAGCCTATTTTTAGAATTGATGGAGAACTTATTTCTAGAGAAGAATATATTCCTTTTTCTAAAGAATCTATTCTTGATATTATTAAAAGTTTTTTATCTAATGAATATTTTGATAAATTTTTAAAAGATAAAGAACTTGATGTTTCTTATGATTTAAAAAACATTAGTAGATTTAGAATTAATCTTTATTTTGAAAAAGACAATCCTTGTTTTGTTGCTCGTATTATTTCAAAAAAAATTCCTAAAATGGATGATTTAAAATTACCACCAATTGTTTCTGAATTATTAAATTCTCATAGGGGATTAATTCTTGTTACTGGGCCAACTGGTTCTGGTAAGTCTACAACACTTGCTTCTATGATTGATTATATAAACGAAAATCAATCTAAAAATATAATAACAATAGAAGATCCTGTTGAGTTTATTTATGAATCAAAGAAAAGTTTAATTACACAAAGACAATTTGGTATAGATACTTTGGATTACACAAACGCTTTAAAACATGTTTTAAGACAAGATCCAAACGTTATTATGGTTGGAGAAATGAGAGATTTAGAAACAATATCTTCTACTATAACACTTGCAGAATCAGGGCATCTTGTTTTTTCTACTTTACATACATTTAATGCTTCGCAAACAATAGATAGAATAATAGATGTTTTTCCTGTATCAGCTCAAGCTCAAATTAGAACACAATTATCTATGACTCTTGCTGCTGTTATTTCTCAAAGACTTATTCCTAAAATTGGTGGGGGAAGAATAGCTGTTCGTGAAATTATGATTAATAATTCAGCTATATCTAACCTTATTAGAGAAGGGAAGACTTCTCAAATTAATAACATTATACAAATAAGCTCTTCTGATGGTATGTTTACTATGAAGCAGGATGTAAAAAGATTGGTTGATATGGGGGTGGTAGATAAAAAATATGAAAATTTATTCTAAAAAATAAGCTAAAATTGTTTTATTTTAGCTTATTTTATGTGTTTTAATTAGACTTTTTCTAATATTTTGTTATAATACCTTTGTTAAAAAGTTTTTTTACGTTTTTCAGTTATATTAGAGAAAAAACTAACTATGTCAGATTTTTTTATTAAAATTAAATTAATTTTTCTTAATATTTTTAGTAAAATACTTGTATTTTTTGAAAAAATAGCAGGTTTTTTTAAGTTTGTATTTGTGGATATTTTTTATTCAAAAATATTGTTTAATGTAGTGTTTTTACCTTTATATAAGATATATAAAAAACTTGTAAGAGATATTGTTATTCAAAATAATCTTCAATTTAATCTTCTTGGCAGAATGTTTGCTGTTTTGTTCAATAAGAGAATTGTTGGTTTTTTTATTGTGTTATTGTTTTTTGCTTGGGTAATTTCAGATAACCTTACTGTTTATAGTATTTATGATAAGGAATTAAAATTAAATAATAGTATATTTTTTACAATAGCTGGAGATAATTCCAATATAGACTCTGTTATTGTTGATAATGTTGTTATTGGTAAGAAAAATAATTCAAAAGGTAGTTCTTACTTATCTCAAAATGATGCAAATGTTGAGGTTAATACAGAGTTTGTTCCTATGGATCCTAATGATTTTACTTATTTTGCATTTGATAATACCTCTGTTTTGAAACCTCAAATTATGGGTTATTTTTCCACTGATTCTGATTCTAATATTACTACTCCGACCGAAAATAATTCTGGTTTGGCTTCGAAAACTATATATGTTGTAAAAAGCGGTGATACTCTTGCTGGGATAGCTAAGAGTTTTGGTATTAGTAAGGATACTATTTTATATGAAAACAAAATGAAAGAATCTGATATGTTAAAAGTTGGTCAGAAACTTTCTATTTTACCTTTTACTGGATTGAGTTATAAGGTTACTTATGGAGATACTCTTTTGGATTTATCTATTAAATATAAAGTATCTTTGGAAAAAATTAGACAATATAATTTTATAAGAGGTGATGTTTTAAGGTTAGGACAAACTCTTCTTATTCCAACTACAAATGTTCCTAAATATTCTAATGTGGCTACAAGAACTCCAACGACTACAACAAAGACATCTAGTTCAAATGTTTTATATCCTAAAGTATCTCAGGTTCAAAGCGATGGAAACTTAAAAGCTCATAGTTTCCCTTATGGTCAATGTACTTGGTATGTTGCTACAAGAAGATTTGTTCCATGGGGTGGTCATGCTAAAAGTTGGCTTCTTAATGCTCAGAAATATGGTTATGAAATCGGTAAAAAACCGGTTGTTGGTGCCATTGTTGCAACTAAGGAAAATGCTTTATATGGTCACGTTGCCTATGTTGAAGAAGTTAAGGATGATGTTATAGTTATTTCTGAAATGAATTATAAAGGATGGGGTATAGTAAATAAAAGAGAAATTCCTATAGGTGATTGGAGAATATTAGGTTATATATATTAGGCTTTTAGATAAAAATAAAAAAATATCACATAACGTGATATTTTTTTATTTGTGGTAGGCCCTGCGGGAGTCGAACCCGCGACCATCAGCTTAAGAGGCTGTTGCTCTACCAACTGAGCTAAGGACCTATTTTTTTACTTTCTATAGTTAGAGATTATAGCAATTTTTATTTGATTTTGTCAATAAAAAATGCAATAATGTATAAATTAAAATTCATTTTGCATTACAGATTATTGCTTTTATAAATATTAAAAAATAAAAAATTTCATGACTTTACTTGAAGAAACTCTTGATCTTTGTAAAATATATAAAATTATTCCAAATAAACTTTTGGGACAAAATTTTTTAATAGATGAAACAGTGCTTGATGATATTATTGGTAATACTTTAGAAATTAAAAAAGAAAGGAAAGTTAAAAAACTAAATATTCTTGAAGTTGGTGGTGGTTTTGGTGTTTTAACAAATAGACTTATTGATATTGCTGATAAAGTTTTTTTAATAGAAAAAGATGAAAAATTATTTAATGGTCTTAAAAAAATTGAAAATGTTTCTAATGGAAAATTAAAAGTTGTTCTTAACGATGCTTTAAATTTACAATATGAAACTAAAAAAAATAATTCAGATGATGCTTTGTTGGTTGATCAATTAAAAGAATTTTTTAACGGGGAAGAGTTTTTTGTTGTTGCTAATATTCCATATTCTATAACATCTTTTCTTATTAGAATTTTATTAGAAATGAAATATGCCCCTAAAGAGATTATTATAATGATTCAAAAAGAGGTAGCAGATAGAATTTGTGCAAAATCTGGTGATGATACTGTTTTATCTATTTCTGCAAAATTTTATTCTTTGCCATCTATTTTGTTTTTGGTGTCTCGTAAGTGTTTTTATCCATCACCAGAAGTTGATTCGGCTATTATTAGATTATCAAGAAAAAAAGATTTTAATATTATTGATAAAAAAGAAGTTGATAGATTTTTTAAATTTGTTAAATCTGGTTTTTCCAATAAAAGAAAAATGCTTCATCATAACATAACTTCAGTTTATAGAGAGGATAAGGAATTTGTAAAAAATATTATTATAGAGTCAGGTTTATCAGAAAAAACTAGAGCACAGGATTTAGGTTTGGATGACTGGTTTAGGTTGTGGTATAATTTTAATAATAAAAAAATCAAAAAGTGATTTATATTTATTGTAAATTAAAATACATAAACAAATAAAATATGAATATTAAAAAATATTTGTTGGATTTTTATAATGATTTTAAAACCAACGAGCAAAAAAGAAATCATGTCTTAATAATTTTTTTGGTGTTTATAGGTGTTTGTTCTATTTTTGTTGGATTTTTTAATACTAAGCAAATGATTAAAAACCCATTTGTTGATAAAGATCAAGAAGCTATAGATAGTATATATAGCACTTATAATAAATTAAAATCACAAGGTAAAATTAAAGATGATGCTGAGACAGAGACAAATAACTCTAATAATAATGTTGCTAGTACAACAAATTCAGATTCAGCTTCTAAAACAAAAGATACTGATGGAGATGGAATATCAGATTATGATGAGATAAAATCAGGAACAGATGCTAATTGTCCAACTGGTAAAGATTGTTCTGCTGATGCTAATAATGTAAACACAACTAATAATGATAGTGTTATATATAATGGAGTAGATGTTAGTAAAATGGATATTGCAAAAGCTAGAGTAGAGTTAGAAAAAATAATTCCTGAAAGCTTAAAGCCAATGTTGTCTAATATGACAGATGATCAAGTTAGATCTCTTGTTTCTCAATTATATGATGGAACTGTTGCTCAAGATAATACAACAACAAATACAGGAACTAACTCAAATAACAGCACTACATCTAATACTGCTGTCTCTGATTATCAATCTATTTTGAAATCAAAGTTGCCACAATTTACAGCAGCCCAAATATCTACAATGAAAGATATGAGTGAAGCTGATATTAAAAAAATATTATTAGATTCTAATATTGCTGATGAGTCTTTATTGTCTAAATTTAAAGAAGGTGAGATAAAATCAACTGTTTTGGGAGAATAATAGAATAATAAAAAAATAGACGCCAATTAATATTGGTGTCTATTTTTTTCCACAACAGATATTATCAATTTTATGGTATAATTTAATAAAATATTAATTTTTATATCTCCAAAAAAATGTCTCAAAAAACAAACAAAAAGGGTTTATTTAAAAGAAAAATAATTTCTGTTATTTTTTTAGTTTCTATTTTATTTTCTCAAGCAATAGTTCCTGTTAGTCAAGCTAATGCTATGGATATTAATCAGCTTGCTGCTAATATAGTTGATATTACAAAAACTATTGGAGCTCAAATTTTAAAAGTTGGTGAAGGTGTTCTTAAGGCTGGTATTGCAACAACTCTTAATACTTTTGCTCAAAATTTAGCAACTGCTACCGTAACTGGTATGGCTACTGGTAATTGGGGTGCGCAACCTTTGTTTTTCCAATTTCCTTTAGAAGATATGTTACAACAAACACTTGATCAAGTTACTGGAGATTACCTTGATAAGCTTTCAGAGACTTTAAAATATGATGTTTGTAAACCACTTAATGCTGATTTAGATTGGAGATTTAAAATTGCTTTAAATATTATTCCTCAACAAGCTGATAATAGTTTAAATTTAGAAAAACCAAATTGTACTTTGTCTAAATTTGTTGATGCAGTTAATCAAAGTTTTGATAATATATCTAATGCTTTAAGAAAAACTTTTGCTGCTGATTGTTTTGATGAATTTTTGCCAAAAAATATTTCAGGAGCATCTAATCCTGAAACTGATGGAGTTTTAGATAATGCTATATCTACTGTTTCTGATTATGGATATAAGGTAGCAGGTGCTTTAAATAATTTTACATATGATGGTATAAAAAAATATTATTTATATGACGTTCCTAATTTAACAGAAAATGAAGCTAGAGCATCTTATTTTATAAGAAAAGTTACTTATTATAAACAAAAAAAGATAAACCCTAAATGTACTAGTTATAAAGAGACAACAAATGGTCAACCTGGTTCATATTTTTGTAAATTATCTGAAAACAAAAACGCTAACAAGACATCTAATTGTATAACAAATTTTGAATTAAATTTTAATTTTTCTGCTTCACTTAATTTAAAAGGTGTATGTATGTTAGATGTTGATAAATCTTGTAGAAGTGGTGCTGATTGTACTAGTGGTATATGTCTTCCTTCTGTTGATAGTACAGTAACTACTGTTTGTAGTAATGATAAAAATAAACTTTGTCTTTCTGATGCAGATTGTGGAACTGGAAATACTTGTGATTCTTATGATTATTCTCAAGGTAGTAATTGTATTTCTTACGAATTACCAGACAAGATAAATAATGTTTATCAAGCTGATAAGACAAAACAAAGAAAATTCTTAATGCAATATAAAACTTGTTATTTAACAAGAATGAGTGCAGCTTTTAAGAATTTAATTGAAGTTGGACAAGCTCCAAAACAAAAAATTCAAGATCAAAAAGTTAAACTTGGTTGTACAGATATTGTTGATTCATTGTTAACAGATGGTTATCCAAAGAATGCAGCACAATTCTATTCTGCCTATGATTTAAATTTCCGTGATACTTATTGGAGTAAAGATAAAGTATTAGGAAGTGAAAATCCTGAATTATATAAAACAGTTATAAGATCTGCTTTGCTTGCAAAAAGAGGAAGTGATGAGTCTGGAAAAGAACTTAATTCTAATGGAGAAGCATTTTTAGGATATTTAAAATCTAAAATTAACTTTTTTGAACCATTTGAACAAGCTCTTGTAAATTGTAAATCTACTAACAATGGTTCAGGAAAAAATTTAAACATTCCTGTTACAAGTTGTACAAACGAAAAAGGTGAAGATGGAATAGTAAGTTCAAATGATACAAGTATTTTAGATACTTCAAAAACACTTGTATATCATAGTGATTTTTCTGGATTGATGATTAGAGAAGGGGAAATGGATAGTTTTGGTAATACATTATTTGTTGATAGTTTATCTAATCCTTCAAAGTTATTCTTTATGAATAATAGTGGTAATTATTTTTCTGTTGGCTTAAGACAAAAAAATAAAACAACAGGAAATTATTTATCTCAAGATTCTAACGATTCAAAAATTGCTCAAATTAAAGCTGATTTGATAGAAGTTTGTATTAAAAACGCAACAAATCAAGTTGCTATGTTAGGTTGGAAACAATCTCAAGATACTAAAACATATATTGAACAAGAAAAACAAAAACAGCTTGTAGAAGTTCAAAACAAACAAGAAATTATTAAGGCTAATGTTGCTAAGAGCGATGTTAAACCAGTTACTGAACCTATTAGTCATGAAATAAAATCTACTCCTGGTATGGTTACTTTCAATCTTGAACAAGCTTTAGGATCAAGTTCTCAAATGCTTCAACCTACTGGAGATTTATTTATAGATCCAATAAAGATATTCCTTACAACACTTCTTTCAGAGGGTTCTAAAAAACTTATGGAAGGTTTGTTTACTAGAGCATTTCCTACGGATGGTGTAGATGAAGATCTTGCTGCTTTGGATAATATTGATACTGCCGAAGATGTCGCCGAAGATGTTACTGATACTGTAGGGGAGGATAATACTTGTTCTGTTCCTGGACCTCTTGCTGCTGGTTCTATTTGTGTTGTTGATGGAAAATATGAAAATGGTGTTTGTCAAACATGTTATTGCGAATCAAGAGTTGGTTTATTTGATTCTAAGGGTACTACTACTTATGGAACATGCCAGCCAAAACCATCTACTAGATAATAAAATTAAAAGTTCTAATTTATGAAGATATTAAAATATAAAAATATAGAAGTACTAAAAATATTATCTTTTAGTTTTATATTTTTTTACTTCTTGTTGTCTATTCCTGGTTTTGCTTTTGCAAAAATAAATCCATATGATGCACCAGCTTCTTGTTCTAAAGATTCACAGTGTGTGTCTACTCATGGTGGTGGTTCATGTTGTATGGCTGATATATATTCAAATGACTCACTTTATAAATATTTTACTTGTATTTCAACTTCGTCTAATCCATCTTCTTGTCCTATATATAGTGGAGTAGTTACAAATAAATGTTGGCCAAGTGATGTTTGTGTTAATGGTTTAGATTATGCTATTTCAGGTATTGTTCCTGTTAATGGAACTTGTGGACCAGCTATTGGTTT
>JACCEE011804396.1_pt1 | contig 20622 bp, 23 predicted proteins | sample 7449931 | NCBI WGS metagenome assembly JACCEE01 (sample SAMN15323457, study PRJNA562643) | freshwater metagenome | isolation source: river surface water | place: USA:Blue River Watershed | collected 2017-08-19 | reverse complement strand
TTGATCATGTTCTCGGCATGCATTGTTTCATCAACAATAGACCAAGTAACAATCTGACCCATACCCTTCATCATACCATGACGTGGGAAGTTCAGTAACATGATGAATGAAGAGAACAACTGCATACCTTCAGTAAAGGCAGAGAACACAGCAATGTGTGTGGCAGTGTCAGTAACATTACCACTCTTAGAAGCGATCTCTAATACGTAGTCATGTTTGTCTCTCATCTCTTGATATTCCAAAAACTGACTATAAGTCACTTCTGGTAGACCGAGGGTTTCAATCAAGTGAGAGTAAGCAGCAATGTGCAAGGCTTCACGAGCAGCAAAACCCAATAGCATCATACGAACTTCAGGTTGCTTAAAATGTGGAAGGTAGTTGTTAACATAACCACCAGCAACGTCGATGTCACCTTGTGTGAAGAAACGGAAGATGTTTGTCAAAAACTCTTTTTCTTCTTTTGTTAATTTCTTTTTCCAATCTTTAACGTCCTCAAGCATTGGCACTTCAGTGTGTAGCCAGTGCGCTTGTTCGTGTTTAAGCCATGCGTCATATGCCCATGGGTAGTTGAACGGTTTAAAGTACGTTCTTTCGTCTGTTAAGTTATGTTGTTTCTTTACCATTATTCGTTGTCCAGTATTAGTTCTATACGTCCTTCGTTTATCACGACACCGCGAACTTCGCGATACCCATCATCAGTTAACACAATTACCTTTATAGGTTCTTTAGATTTTGGTAACTCACCGCTGTTCTTTGGAACAAGCGCCATCCAATATTTTTGGATTTTATGACAGATATCGTATGCGTCCATGATTACCTCTTTATTTTCATTTTATGGGCTAATGTTATGCGCATAGTGTTACAGTGTATTGTTGGTTCTAGTCCAACATGTTCTAATCTAGAATTAAACACTACAGCGCTGTTTGGTTTTGGATATACTATATGCATTCTATTCATATCATCATTGATCACAGTAAACCCACCAAGCTGTGCGTTCCATTCTTTATTCATATAATACACAAGGGTGATATAATCAGAAGAGTCCCATGTAGGTTTTTCGTCAGAATGAAATCTTCCACATTGACCATGAGTCTGACCATTTAGATAAAGTTCAACTGTTTCAACTTCTATATTGAATATAGATTGAACTTTTTCTCTAAATGTATTTTCTATAATATGAGAAGTGTCTATATCATTCTCACCCCACAGCTGTTTGAACCAAAAAAATCTACTATCATCATAGCTACTATTTTTAAGTTCCCACTTAAAGTGGTCAGTTATAATTAGTAAATTTTCGAATTCTTTCTCGTTGAGAAGATCATTCGTGATGTATATTTGTTTTGGGTCAAACATATTAACCTTCACATGCCAAACATACAGACTCATCACCAGTCATAGCAGTCAAGTCAATTTCTTTAATCACTTCACGTTCGATGCGCTTGGAAACCTTGTCTGCTTTAGCGATCTTATCACTACGGCAGTAGTACATAGTCTTTAATTTCAACTTCCATGCCATAAAGTGTACAGCGTGGATATATTTGATATGACTATCAGGTCTAAAGAACACGTTCAAAGACTGCGCTTGGTCTATATGTACTTGCCTGTCTGCGGCATGTTGGACGACCCAACGCTGGTCAATTTCCATAGACGTCTTGAAAACATCTTTGTTCCAGTCGTCCATCCAATCCAAGTGCTGAACTGAACCATCATTCGCAATAATCGAACGCCAAACTTCGTTGTACCATTCTTCATCATGTTTCTTAGCCTCTTCCTTAATAACGATATCGAGGAATCGGTTTTTATTTAGGTGAGAACCCGATAGAGTGTCTTGGCGATAAGCGTTGGCACGATAAGGTTCAATACTAGGAGAAGTATTCCCCATGAGAATGGAAGAAGAAGCATTGGGAGCAATAGCCATAAGATGACTAAAGCGATTGCCAGTACCAACTGCATCAGGAGCCTCACCTCGCTCGGCACCAAGTTCTTTATTCGCAACATCTAACTTACCTCTTACACTCGCGAAGATTTGTTTGTTCTTACCAACGGCTAGGCTTGATTCCCAAGGGATACTGTTCTTTTGCAAGAAGGCATGGAAACCCAGCGCACCGATGCCGATTGATCGCTCACGCATGGCGGAGAATTTTGCACGTTCGATTTGGGTAGGTGCATTATCAATAAAATGCTGAAGCACATTATCAAGCATTTCTGCAACATCACGAAGGAAAGTAGGAACGTTTTTACACTCATAAAAGTATTCAATGTTCAGTGACGACAAGCAACATACAGCGGTGCGCTTCTCGTTAGTTGGTAGAATGATTTCAGAACACAAGTTTGATTGATGAACGCGCAAACCCTGATCTTTCAACCACTGTGGTAGTTGACGGTTTGACTCGTCGATAAAGTGGATGTATGGCTCACCCGTTTGCATACGCATCTCAAGGATACGTTGCCATAGTTCTTTGGCAGAAACTGTTTCACGAACTTCTTTAGAAGCTGGATCAACCAATTCCCAAGAATCGTCTGCTTCTGGATCAAGCATACAACGCTCAATGATTTCCATGAAAGCATCTGGAATGTTAATACCGTGGTGAAGATTCAAACAACGCATGTTTTGATCACCAGTTGGCTTACGCATTTCCAAGAAGCTAATGATATCAGGGTGAGATATATCTAGGTAAGCAGCATAACTACCACGACGGGTACTGCCTTGTTTGTACGCCAGAGATGACGCATCGTAAGTCTTCAAGTGAGGCATAACACCTGTTGACTTGTCGCTGGCAGAGCGAATACCAAAACCGATACCAACGCCACCACCCATCATAGACAACCAGCTTGTTTCGCTGTAGTTATCAACTAGACCTTCAGCTGTGTCTTCGATAAAGTTGAGGAAACATGAGATAGGTAAACCACGCTTGCTGCGACCGAATGAAAGGATAGGAGTAGAGTATGAAAGCCAATGCTTGCTGCTGTGCTCATACAAGCGTTGAGCGTGTTCTGGGTTGCTTCCAAACTTACTTGATACATACGCGAATCTTTCTTGAGGAGAGACTTCATCGTCTCTCATATAACTTTCTTTTAATCTAATCTTTCCTAGTTCATCAAATAGACCATCGCGGGAATAGTCTACCTTGATGCCATGCACGACATCTTGCATATTTTGTTGCCTCTTGTTTTAATTATTGTTGATAAAGTCAGTCGCCATTGGGAATGCTTCAGCGATCACTCGAGCACATTCACGCGCAACTTCCATATGTTCTTTTTGTGTACCATTACTAGAGCGCAGATCAATAAAGTGGATCCAGCTGCGGAGAGTACCATTCATGTATAAGCGAGAAACAGTCAGTCCTTCTGGCAGTACTGCTCGCGCTTGTTCTTTGGCGATGCCGTTTTCAATAGCCCACTTATATTCTTTTTCAACTGCATAGAGAACACGCTTTTGTGCACGTTCCCATTCAATCGCCAAAAGACGTTGGGCTTCATCTGTTTGATCAAATTCTACGCTGTTCTGACGATTCTTGGTATCTTGAAATCTTGCTTCGCGAAGCACAAAGGCTTTACCGATTTCTTGTGTTGGGTCAGCATATCTTTGGCTGAACTCTTGGAATGAGAAAGAGCGATGACGTAAAATTTGTCTAGCGATATCACGAGTAGTTTCAATTTCAAGACAAGCACTAACCATCTCTAGAGGTGACCAGTGTTTGTGTTTGATCAAATATTTGATCAGCTTTTCTGCCGTTTCCATATTAAATTGGTTGGATGGATTTGACACTCGGGCACAAAACGCAATTAGCTCTTGTGCGTCTACCAATCCTTGGTCATACATCTCTCGCGAGGGCTTTGAATAACTAATCAACTTTACTTTCATATTTTCTTCCATGTACTAAATCTAAGGGTTGCTTCAATTCCTTGGTAGGTGTTTTTATTTATGGTATCCAAAATCTCTTCTGGAGTCATACCACCAAGAATCATCTCATTTATATCTTTTTGTTCAATTGTATCTGGAAACATACAGACACTATAACCAAGTTTAATATATTTGTTTAACTGTTTAACGATATCTTTATTTCTGGGCTCATTGTCCATCACAATAGTTGCGTTAGTAAGAAGACTCCTAATAGTAGGGGTGTCAAAACTGGCTCCAGAAACGGCAATGGTGTTTGGTAAGAACAACGAATCAATTGGTCCTTCAACCACGTAGATCCGTTTACTATAGTCGATCCGATCAAGTCCATAAATTTTCTCCTGTTGTTCATCAATCTTGATGGCATAATACTTAGGCTCTTCATTTCCATACGCTCTAGCAGAATAAGCAAAACATTTACCTGCTGGAGTAAAGTAAGGAATGATCATCCTTGGATGGTCTTCTTTAATTGGCTCTTCAAATTTTGGGGTAACAGTGTTTGTGTATTTTTTAAATTTTGGAGCAAAGTACAGCAGATTCCAATGCTTCATCGGAATCTTTCTTGATAGAAGATACTTGACTGCAGGATGCGAACTATCCAGCTTATCTATACGCTTGAGCGATGATAGAATGTCGTCTTCTAGCAATTCTTCTTTGGGGGTTGGTAGCATGGGCGCTACCTCTTTGTGATCATTGTATCTTGTTGCGCCACCTTTGTAGCGTTCCAAGACATACTCATCATAAAGTTGTGTGTCAACGTACTTGATTAAGTTACCAATGTTGGTACCATAACCACAGTTGTGACATTTGACGAACAAGTCAGTTTTCTGGCGGTAGATGTAACCACGAGCTTTTAACTTGTTCTTTGAACTATCTCCGCAAACTGGACAAGAGTAGTTCCAGAGATACTGATCTTTTTGTTTGAAATTTCTTAGACGACTGCCTAAGATGTTTGCATATTTTGCATCAATGTATAACATGACAACTCCACGTGTAGAGTCATATTATACATCATGTAATCTTGCAACACAAATTTATTTGCCAATTACCTTAGAGAATAGTTCTAGGTGGCTAATTAAATAACCAATAACAATTGCACCACCAACAATCATCCAACGCCATCTTTCAAGAACATCAACACGTTCTGTGATTTTTTTGATGTCTTGTTTTATCTCGGTTTGAATTTGTTCATGTTGCGTCTTTGACGCTTCTGAATTTGCACCCATCTTATATTCAAGACGAACTTCCATCTGGTCAATCTTGTCTAAGATTTCACGATTACCAGTTGTGATTCTAGAGTGCACCTCTTTGACGTCGGCTTTAAGGTCTTTGACGTCGTCTTTGATACCTTCGACTTGTGCTTCCAATTTTGCGATTCTTTCTGTGTCCATCAATTTATATTCTCGTAAATGTGTTTCTGAACATTATACCATTCAATCCATGCGTCAGACTTTATAGCACATTCATAATATGTGGTATAGTTCAAAGTAACAGTTCGCGCCACATCACTTAGCTTGGCGTCTTCTTGTAACTTTTGAAGGTTGGGGCATTTTTCTAGAGACATCTTTCCAGGTGGCTCAGGAAACTTAGATTTTACTGGCACAACAGTCGTACATCCAGCAAGGATGAAAGACAGAAGTAATAGTGTTGCAACAAGTAGAGACGTAATTCTCATTTCAATGCCTCTGCTGCGTCATTATGAACTTTAACAAATTCTTTTGGAATTTTACACTGGTCATCATACTTAATCAATTCTTTATCAACATACTTAATAATGTCGTCACCACGAACTCTAACAACTTCTAGTTGTTTAACGACTTTTTCAACAATCTTAGTATTCTCTTTAGCAGACTCGGCTTCAGCCTTGGCTACTTTAGCTTCCATTTCTTTGACTCTTAGTTCCCACTTTTCTTGATTGGCAATACCACCTTCAATGTACAAACCAGCAACCAACAAAACAGCAGATATAACCTGCAGCGGTAGCTTGTATGCTGATACCATTGGAACAAATGTCAACACCTTAGATGCCAACAGTCCACCGATTCCAGCAATCAGTACTAGGTGAAATACCCAAGTAGGTAAGAAATCAAGAATCCACATTTAATGGCTTTCTTTTAAACAGTGACTTCTTATATTTATTAACATCAGTCTTTTTGATTGCTGCTTGATCTGTTGATGTAGCAGCGCCTGTGGCATTCACAGGAGTATCTTCAAAAAACTTTCTAACAGCTAATTCTTCTTCAACAAGAACAACATTGTTGTTAACAACTTCTAAGATTCTAATGTATCTGTCTTCCATCAATGAAAGAGATCTGTCTTTTGTTTCGTAGTACTCTTTGACCAACCAAAGAGAAGCAACAATACTTTTTAGTTTACTTTCACCACCAACTTTGTTGATAATTTTCTTCATGTTGAACACAAGACGATGTAAGTATGTATACGCTTCTTTTTCTTCTGATGTAGAAAGTGAGCTAGTCTTCTTTAAGTTGTTGCCCTTTTCATCGACAATACCTAGCTTATACGCCTTAGTCTCCTTGACAGGAGTTACTAGCATAGAAAGGATTCTATATGCGATAAGATTGTCTACTATTCTACTCATTAAATTTTCCTTAAGATGGAAATAACATTTTCATCTAATTTTATATCAGAAAGAACTATTCCATATTCTGGTAACGCTTCTGGCATTCTATCCAAGTACACCAAAAAGGTTACAAGAATATCCCAATTAGACTTATCTATTTTATAAAACAACATCTTGGTAGTTGTTGCTCCAAAAATATTGTATAGTACGATTATATGATTTAAGATTAGTCGCTCTCTTAATTCACCATTGGCTCTGTACCTAGAAATAAGTTTCTTGAGATAAAGAAATCGTTTAAGATCTTCTTCAAACTCTTCGAGTGAATGACATTGTGTGTTGTCATAGTGATGCATGGCGAACAATAAAAAATTGTTCTCATTTAGTTTTTCGTTTGTCATTCCCATTACTATCAAAATGAAGGGGAGTATATCTCCCCTTCTACATAATTATTTATTAAGCGTCTGCAACAGTGGAATCGTCACCTGCACCAGTATCGCCAGTCATAGAACCAGAAGCAACAAGCACTTCAGATTTGTGACGTGTAGTTCCTTGAGCATCAGTATAAGTTGTATACTTTACCCAACCTGGAGTATTGATACCCTTGGCACGGTTTGCTGCTACTGCTGCTTCTGTAGCATCAACACCAAATGTTACCGCTGCGTCAGCAGTAGAAAGGTTTTTTGGCTTTCCAGCTGCTTCGTCTGTCATTGTCCATAGAGACATAGTTTTCCCCTTTAAAAGATTTTTATTTATTTATTTGTTCTTGCACCAGACTTAGATCCAGCTGGACGTCCACGACCACGCTTTTCTGTCTTCTCGTGTTTTTCGCTTTCACCACTTTCATCATCTGAGTCATTATATCTTGCTGTGGCTCTTACGCCAGTTCCAGTGTCAACGATGTCATGGCGAGAACCACGACCTGTAACACGTTTTGGAAACTTCTTTTCATACTCTGGAGTACCTGGCCATGCTTCTTCTAGGCTTTGCATAAAGTCAGAGAATGATAATTTTTCTTCAACACCAAAGTCTTCTTCTTCATTACGCAGTGCACGACCAATAGCTTTGTTGTGTGCTTGTGCAGTTTTGTGCTCTGGTTCAGCGTCTGGAACTGGGTTCTTTAGCTTGTACTTTGCACCACGAGAAGCATCCATCATCTTACGCTTGATAGCGTTTTCTTTGTTACGTTCTTCGATCTGCTCAACTTCTTCTTTTAGATCGCTGTGTTTGATAGTAGTCTTTGGACCATCATTGGCAGAGTGTAAGTGAACATTATCACCATCGCGCTTGGCAGTCCAGTGGCGACCAGTTTCATCTTTGAACTTGTGTTCTTGTTGATCCTTTAGCGCATGGATAGCTTGGTGGTGTTCTGGGTGTAACGGAATAGAGAAAGAAGAACCGTGGTGTACAGTCTTCATAGTACCCCAAGAATACTTTTTAGTTTCTACTGTTGCTTCAGTGATTTCTTGCTCTTCTTTACGCAACAATTTAAAATCATGCTTGTCTAGTTTGCCGTTCTTATTCTTGTCCAACTTGTGTTGGTCGCCTTTAAGTTCTTCTTTGGCAAGTTTAGTTGCAGTTGCATACATAACAGACTTGGCATCAGCACCGTATCTGTCTTTAAATGAGCTAAGATTTTTCTTCATACCTTTTACGATGTCCTCTCGTTTTTTCATTTGTTCATCAGACATCTCTTCTTTAACATTAGTTGGGTGTCCGTTAATTGGCTTTTTAGTAGCCTTGTATGCTTTGTGTTCTGGAGTACCTTTGATGTACTTACGATCTAGAGTTGGAGCAACTGGAGCATGCTGATCTGTTGCATATTCTTCGCGGTGAACAGTTGCACCTTTGATCTTACGTGCAACATTAGTAGCATGAGATTGAGAACCAAAAGTCTTCCACTTTTTACCGTTGATGTGAACGGCATGTGGGTGATCAGCTTGCTTGGCAGGTTTGTGGTCATCCCAACCTTCATCGTTGGCACCACCATCAAGATGATATGCAAGAGATTGACGCTTACCCATACCGCTAACGCTAGACTTATAGTCACGAGTATATGCATCATCACGACGACCATACGCTTCTTCTACAGCTTCTTCTTTAACAGGTTTACGCCATTCTTTATTACCATGGTAACGATCAAGATGTTTCGCAAGAGATTCTTTATCGCTGGCAGAAGCCTTTTTATGGTAGTATGCTTTCTTTGCAGAATCTGCGCTATACATTCTTGGGTTGCTTGCGATTTCACTTGGATCAAATGATTCATCAAGATCTAATTCTTCTGATACACCACGATAATGATTAAGAGCATCAGTGTGGTTATTCATTTTAGATGCCTCAAGTGCACGTTTGTTCATTTTTCGCGCATAATCTTTTTGTGCTTGTGTAGAATCTTTAGATGAAAGATCTTTTAAATGTTTAACAGCAAGGCGTTTATATGTAGTAGCCACGTCTAAGATTTCTTCTTTGACTTCTTCTTTCTTGTCAGCGTCGAACACAATGTGACGTGCTTTATATTTCTTACCAGAAGCAGAAACCTTGTAGTCTGCAGACTCGACTTCGCCTTCTTGTATTTGTTGTACGATTTCTTTAAATGTTTTCATTTTAATCCTTTAAACTAGAGCGAAGCATCCACTTGTGTTTTTTATGTGAATCTAATCTGGCTGCAGCATAATCTGCTATACTATGCTCATTCGCTGCTGTTGCTGTGGTGAATAATTTATTTAGGTTATTAAGCACTTCTTCATTTGCAAGAGACAGCTTCAATAACATAGTAGAAACCGATTGTGGTTCCTCGTCATCTTCTGGTATAGACTTGTATGCATACATCTCAGAAATACTACGTGGAGCATACTCATCTAAGATTCTTAGGTATTCTGCTGTCTTGTCAATAGAGCCATAGACATCAGAGTATATCTCGGCAAAGAAATCATGGTACTGTGAAAAGTTAACACCCTCAACATTCCAGTGATAAGAGTGTGCTTTAAAGTACATGACAAACTGATTTGCCAGTAGTGTTTTTAGCGCTAATTTCAATTCATCCATATTAACTTCCTACAGCGTTGACATTATCGTAAACAGAGAACTCTGGAGTTTCAACTTTAGAAGTCCATCCCATTTTACGTAACTTCAAAATACAATGACCTGGACCATCAAAGATCAATCTAAAGTCTTTATCAGCATAAATTCTATCTGCAAACGCATTGTGGTCAAAATCATAATATCCAGCATTAATTAGATAATAATGATTGTGCATTAAACCAGTGCCACCGTTAACGATACGAGTAACATCAAGTTGTTTATCTTTTTTAAGACCCCACCATATTCCAGTGATATAAACGTGAGATCCAGTATACTGAGCAAAGTGTCCGTCTGTTTCTGGAGAATCTCCAGCACCTGCCACATATACTTGTGTTGGTGTTGTTAGTACAGTACTTAGGCTAAGATCAACTGTTTGTCCAGCAGCTTCAGTTGTGTAGATTTTAATTACAGCTTCTGTTTCTGTATTTTTAAGAATGTGTATATTGGCCATTAGCAGTTCCACTTTCTAAGCGCCAAGGCTTTACGAGTTGGTCGACCCTTTTCGTCTTTCATTGGACCTTCCATACCACCCATGCGAGCACAGAAAGACTTGCGACGTTTTGCAGCTTTGCTGTCTGGGTTTAATTTAGAAGGTGGAGTTGTGACTGGAGCTTTTAGGTTTGCGCCTTTGGCATTGTAAGCGTCACGACCCTTTTGTGTTAAACCACCAGTGGAAGACTTATGTCCTTTAGCATCAACTGCATACTCCAACAATTCTTGATCAGAAACTTCTTCTAGAGTTTCCCAGATAGCTTCTACGTCTAAGTTGTGTTCTTGTGCTAGTTCTTCGATGGCTTGCTCGATCAAATCAAACTGAGATTCAACAGATTCTGCCGATGCTTTAAACGCTGCTGCAGTTGGAGCACCTTTGCTTCCTGGCTTACGCATCTTTTCACCAGAACCATTTTTGATTCTTTCACGTTTAGCGTGGATGTTATCCCACAAGCCATTCTTACCTTCTTTGATACATGAACCTTCAGCGCATGGAGCAGTTCCAGGTTTACGCTTGTATCCTTTCCAGCAATCACATTTTTCTTCTAGGAATTGATTGAAACTTAGCATATTAGTTAGCCTTTGTGAATGTGTCGTGAGACAATCTTGATTTTTCTAGTTGGCGAATTCTTGGAACAAGTTTCATTGCAACTCTGCCAATGATAGCCTTACGGTTCTGTAGCATTCGCTCAATGCGTTCTTTTTCACCAACAGAAAGAGAAGACATATCTCTACCGCGAAGGATACGCTTCTTCATAGTTTTGATAGCTAATCTACGAGCACGTTTGTTGATAGTAGAATTATTAGAGTGACGACGTAAGGCTAACTGTGCTGCGCGTTCGCGTTTAGCTTCAGTCTTGCGCATACGGAACTTAGCTTTCATTCGCTCAATGCGTGAAAGAACTTCTAAGATAGCTTGTTCGTTAACAGAGAATTCCAATTCATCTCCGCTTTCTGGATCGATAACTGCAAGTTCGTCTTCGTCGTAATCATTGACAATATCATCGTCTGTGATTAGATTCAACAACTCGTCAATCTCGTTTTCTGGAACATCTTGTTCAGGTTGTCCAGCAGTAGAAATTTCTATCTTTTGGTTTTCGTAAGCAGCGTCACAAGAGCAGTCTTCCATTAGTTGAGCGTAGTGAGCCCAGCTGTTTTCTTCTGCTAGTTTAGATCTGTTGAGATTTTCAATTTCTTTCTTGACCTTTAGCGTATCATTACCATATTTTCTATGGTGATTGTGTACAGCTGTTAGGTAAGCCAAACGCTTTTTGGCTGCTGGCTTGTCAGACAACAAAGAGCCTTTGTCCATTTGTTGGATTTTCTTCCAATCGTCTGTTTGGCTTTCGCTCATATGTTTGATCTTCATCTTGCGAACAGTATCGCTTTGGCCATGAGAAACTGAGTGACCAAGTTTTTTCTTATCAGCTGGAGACATAATATCACCTGCTAGATTAGAGTTGCTGTTAGTGTCAACTTTAGCAACAGTTGCTTCTTTTAGTTTATTAGGTTTTAAGGTAGCGTCGTAGTCAATACCAACTTCAGTAGCCAACACTAACATCTTGTCTAAGATTGCAAGAGCTTCTGCATTCAGCGCTTTGGTTTTAACTTTACGTAGAGCATTGTTGACCAATGACTCTGGATTAGAAGAAGACTCAGCAGTTTCAATGCCGAGAATAGTAGCGATCATTCTCGCGACTTTAATCTTGTCTGTAGATTTCAAAGTCTTGTCTGTTAGTCCTTCGTTCATCTCGTCCTTACCTTTTTCTTTGTAATTAGTTAAGAAGCCTTCAATCTCATGGCGGTGCATGTGCCAGTAATCTTCGTGGTGCATAAACTCACCGACTCTGTCTAGAGATTCTTTAGCTTTCTCGTGGTAGTTATTCCAGTCTTGTACTTCTTGTTGTGTTAACTCTTCACCATTTAGATGACGATCATTGATAGCCATATAAGCATCAGTGCTCTTTAGAGCATTTAGAACAGCAACAGGATCTTTTTCGCCAGATCTAGCGATTGTGTCTTGGAATGCCTTCGACGCTGACTCTGCTTGGTCGAAGTTTTTAGTTGTATATCCCTTGAATGTGATTTGCTTTTTAGCATAACCAGTAGAGACATCTTCTTTTATTTGGTTTTCTGAAAGTGTAACATCTTGGATCCACTTACGAGAAACATCGCCATTAGAATTGGCAAGGACAAGGTAATTGCTACCTCTGTCTAAAATTTCATAGCGTTGGTTGTTAGACTCAACAAATTGTCCAATGTGATAGATTTGACCTTTGTGGTATTTTTCTCTTAGAGAATCTACATCGAACTTGACATTTTCTTTTATCGCTTCAAGACCCATACCAGAACGAATATCGTTCATTAGTCTCTTGCCATCAATGTCACGCATTGATGAAGGCAGACCAGTCTTGAATGTGGCGTAGTCGCCTTTAGAAGCCAGCGAACGCATTTTAGTGGCAGACATACCAGAAGCATCATCGGCGTCTGGATCTCGTTCACCAGCAGAAACTACTTGAATTGTATCAAAGTGGAATTCAGATCCATTGTACTTGTTCAGTAGTTTCTCGTACTCTGGAATACGGTCACTACCAGCAACCATAATAAGATTCTTGTATTTTTTGTTTAGTTCTTTTGCAGCTTCGATGAATGTTCTAACTTGAGCATTGGCTGCAACAAAGTGTGTGCGTGGAAACATAAGGTTCAAATAGTGAACCTTTTTATCTACTGATAGTGGATTCTTTTTAGCGTCTTGAGACTTTGACGCATAGATCGCGTGGTCGGCACCACGCTGTGTGGCTAGTTTCTTAACTGCCTTGACTAGAAGTTCGTGTCCTGTAGTTGGTGGATTAAATCTACCAAAGGCGAACACAACTGATTTTGACGGTAATTCTTTTATTAATTGTCTGTAGTTTTTCATCGTTTTCCATCTATAAAGTAATTATATCTATTTATAATTCTTATCTCTGCCAACCTTTGATAACGTCTGGAGAGAAGTTAGCTTTACTGAATTCTAAACGATCTACAATCTTAACAGCGCCACCAGTTAGGTGATCAATAGCAACAAAGCCTTCGACTCCAGTGACCCTAAAGCCACTTGATGTCTTTAAGAATGTGGATATATGACCAGCTTCGTTCATCTTAGAGATTATTAGCTGCTTGGCATCAGCTATTAAAGTTGACAATTGGAAGATTTCTGCGATTCTTCTTTGATCATGGTCTGCAAAGAACTTGACGATACGCTGGCGCTTTTCTTCGGCAGCAGCCTTACCCTTTTCAGTCTTCTTTGAGTCAATGTCTTTTTGATAGCGAGCATGGATCCAGTCGTATAAACCTTTTACATGGGCACGGGTATCAGTTATTCTTTGACCTGCACGAACTTTGGTGTTGTTGTATGTATTGATCAACATATTCAACTCGTCGTCAGCAGCCATCTTGTTTAGGGCAACTGTGTCTATAACACTAAACAATTTACCAGCGTTGGAAAGGATAGCAGTTACCTTGGCAGTTTCTTGCTTGGTGAATGTTGCTGTACCAGAGTAGTCTTTGTAAGTGGCATCGTCCATCCAGATTGTTGATACTTGATTGAACTTTGAGGCTATGTCTTTACCAAACGCAGCGGTCATAGTTTCAAACGAAGTGCCAGTGTATGTTGTGTGCCACACTACACCAATCTTTGCAGATCTTATCTTTCTACCCAACTCCGACTCAAAAGGCACAGCGTACAAAATAGTGTTTGGGTGGAATGTAATATACTTCTCACCGTCAATAGTTTCAACCTTTGTATCATCAGTGAACATCAAGTCACCTTGATAAACACCAGACTTGATACCAAGTTTTGAAAACTCAGCCAGTGCTACCTTTAATTTAGCAGCTAGATCGCCACTTGTGTCGGCATCAATCTCTGCTGCAGTTTTATAGACCTTTGGCTCTTTGTTAAAGACACCCTTTTTGGCAATAAAGAATTTACCGTCACGTGGATCAATACCAGCAAACACTGCAGGTGCACCGTCCCACTTGACAGTTGCTGTAATCTTAGAAGCTGAATTACCAGCCAACATGTCTCTTAGATTTCTAAGAAAGTTAATGGCTTGACGTGTGCCATTAACTCCACCATCGAAGACCAAGTCCTCGATGTGTGTCATGTGTGTATTCTTTTGCTCTAGAACAAATGTCTTTAAAGTTTTCATATTACTTTAGACCAAATGTACCAACAACGCCTCTGTGTGGTCCAGAAGAACCTTTCATTGTCATAGTGGCAACACGAGAAATCTTACCAGTTTCTTTGTGAGTGCCACGGATAACAGCAGAGATACCTTGGTGAACAACATGAAGATTCTCGTAGTTCTTTAGGTGTTCGCTGGCAATGCTGTCTGAAGGTTTAACAACTGCCTTAGAAGATCCATCGCTTTGCACGTGGCTGTGAGCAACTGTGTGTGGGATATGTGTTGGAGCAGAAACGTGATCTGTTACAAGTTTACGTAACTCTTGATCAGATTTAGTGCCGATTGCTTCTGCAAACTTTTTAGCAACTGCTTGTTTACCAACTAGGGCAGAAGCCTCAGCTTGAGAAGCACGAGTTGCAGAATGTTGAGCAAAGTGCTCTTTGTCTTTTGCTTGATCGTGAGCGTTGACAAACATCTCTAGGTGCTTGTGTAAGTTCTTTTCTTTGGCAGATAGTTTTCTGTCTGTGGCAACCAAACCAGTTAAACGAGCATGCTCGGCACGAGCCTTGTCAATACCCATTTTATCAACTTTCCACTGAGCATGTCGGTCTTCAGCAGAACCATGATACCCAATAGTTTCCATATTGGCGTGGTGATTTTTCATCAATCCGTTGAGTGTACCAGATGATAACCCAGCAGTTTTCTCTAGGGAATCAAGACCTGGATTGCGATAGTTTGGTTCTTTATTGGTACCGTACTTTGCAGAAACACCGTGATGACCAACAACCTTGCCATCTTTATGTAGCGTCATGATCAAGTCAGCGTTAGAGTTAACGTCCTTGATGCCAGTAGTCTTTTCGTGGTCGCCAGCTTTTGTTGCTTTATCTGGGTTTGATGTCCAGTGGACATTACCAACATTAACACCATTACCAAGATGACCTTCTTTGGTCAAGTGCTTTAGCAACGCTTTGGCAGTATCTTTTGAGTGGGAATCGATCTCATTATAAGCAGCATCACCAATCTTCTTTTTAAGACGGTCATGTACTTGTTGAGGAGTGCCAGCGTGGTCTTCGTTCTCAGACTCAGAACGGTGGTGTTCTGGTAGAGTGCCAGCTGGATGTAAGTGTTTTGCAAGCAGCAGTTCGTGCAGCTTGCCTTTGTCGTCAGAAGAAACAGAACTGCTTAAAGCAGCTTCTTTGAGAACTATTTTTTCTGTTAAGAAATTCTTTAATCGTAGCATATCAATCCTTTTGAATTCAGTGTTGAAATTATACATTAGATTGTACAAAAGTCAACAGATAACTGAATTATTTAGGACTCATGCTAAATTGGTATACTTTCTGTCCCACTTGTAGATCTGCTGATATAGCTTGGGTATGGCAGCATTATTTCTGTGGTCGTAGTTGAAAGTCTTTAGGATGTACTTTAGAGTAGTAGAACCTCTGGTTGTACCAGAAGCCAGTAAGTCTGTTAGAACAGCCTTGGGTCTGTTTACCTTAAAGTCCAGATAGACACAGTGGGCGTATGCTTGTATCTCGTCAAACTCTGATAGGTATCTACGTTCGGAATCTATCTTGTCCTTACCAACACGCTTGTAAGGAACTACATAATCACTACATTCATCGTATCTTCGATCATACTGCATAAAGTGTATGATCTCGTGCATTAGTGTTTGGATCAACTTGAACTTAAAACGATCCCAAGTTTCTTGGTTGAATATGAACTCGTTGAAGTGTTTGGTATGAATGTTTAACAGTATCTGTCGTTTTTCTGGATCATACTCGCCACTGACAGCAATGTAACTTTTATAGACTTTAGCCTTTGATGGCTCGTTTAAAAACTCTAGTCTGGTTCTCCACTTTCTAAAATAAAATGAGAGACCTGCTGCATCGTTTCGATACAGATCAAGGTCTCTCCAAACTTTAGATGGGATTAGTCTAGCCCTAAAAGGTCTTTCCTTGAAGTTCAACAACTTCATCCAATCGTAATTAGCTGTTTCTAGGAATTTCATAACACCTAGAAAGGTCTTGCATTACCTAATAGAATTCTCCAAGAAGGCAAGAACTTTCGCTTGTTCCTCTAAGTTAGTGTTGTTAAACTCAGTAATATAGGACATCAGTTCAAAATTTGATAGCAAGTTACTATATTTAGTTTCTCTGCCTCTTAGGAATTGCTCGGACTGGTCTGAACCACGATCCTTGTAGCGTTGCTCCAGTAGTTCTTTTGGAGCCTTGAGATACACAACAATCAACTCAGTGTTTGGCAAGTTCATACAGAACTCCAAGAAAGATTGATTAAAGACTCGGTCACCTTCGAACAGGATGTTACAGTTGTTAGAAGCGATCCACTCTTGTAGTGGTGGTTGAACTGCCATGGACAAGCGATCCGTACCAGCAAAAGTTTCACCAGCATCATACTTACCAAGGATATACAAGTCATGCTCTTTATTATAGAGAGCAGACACTAACTTAGCAGGTTCAGTGCCGATAAATTCTTTACCTTCCATGAACTTACGGAATAGCGTAGTCTTGCCTGTACCTGGACTTCCACCAACGGCAATGATCTTTCTAGTCTTGACTTCGTTCTTGATCAGCTTAACTTCGATTCGATCTGAAATACCAAATTTATCAATTAACATCTTACACCTATCATTCTCTTGTATTGTTGGAGTTTCATCTTGTTGATGGACGAAACATTGTATTTAGACTCTAGTTCATTATATCTCAACTTTAAGATTTCGTCAATCTTAATTCCTAGATTTGCAACTGTCATGATTTGAAATTCTGCAATCTTGTTTATTGGGTCTCTACGAGACATTATAGAATTAGCGTACATGGAACATATACTATAGTTAAGGTTCTGACTCTTTAATGTCCATGTATTATTGTCTGTTATTTCATACCCATAAATTTCTGGATTTAAACTAAATTCAGAACCATAGTCACCCTTGTTCTTTTTGAATAACATTAGTGGATAAACACTTATGTGGTCAACAGGATTATTTTTATCCATAATCCAATCATTGGTTTCTTCAAAATACTCTACGGTGTCATAAGGTAATCCATAGATCAAACCAATACCTATGTTTACTTTACCATTCCAGGTTTCCTTTAACCAAGACAATCTATCTTTGACTTTGTTCGGCGCGAGACTTTTACCAATGGCAATACCACTTTGCTTATTGAGTGTTTCAACTCCAAAGAAAGTGCCAACTAATCCAGCTTCTCGTAGCAAGTCAGCTTGATGTGGATACTTGTTTAACAAGTCTAGTCTAAGGTAACAAGAAAAGTTAATCTTGAAAGGCAGAGATGTGAACAGTTTGTGTATTGCTTCAATCTTGTCGTTGTCATCATTGAAGGTATCATCTGTTATGTAGTAGTTGGTACATCCAGTTGCTTCCCAAGTTTTTATCAAGTCATCTCTGACTTCTTCGATGCCTCTTAAGTAAGTACCTTTCTTCTTACCAATCAAAGAATACCCACAGAATTTACATTTAAAGATACACCCACGCGCCAACTCCAGCGGTAGAGACTCTCCGTCAAGAATAGAAAAGTCTTTTCTCCACCAATGAGTCTTGATGTTATCCATCTTTGGCTCTGGGAATTGTTTGGAATCAAAAATCTTTGGTTGATGTACGCCATCTGCCACACCATTTGTGTATTCAATGATAGCATCATCTGCATATCCTAGGATGTAAGTATCAATGCGATCATCAGAAGCCCACAAGGATCTAACACCACCATAGATCAACTGCACATTAAACTGTTTAATGTATTGAAATAGTTTGTCTACATCTGCTGGCGTCATATGCGGGAATAGCGTTTGGTCTCCCCAGAAAAAGGTAGAAGAAAAACCAACCCATAATGTACTGTCACTGATGTGAACGCTCAATGCTTGTATGATTTCATCAACAGTAAAGTATTGAGTAAAGTCAATAACTCTAGATGTATAACCAGCGTTTTCAAGAGCAGACGCTATTCTGTAAGAACCCAAGTTTCTTTGGATCTGAGAATAGGTTTCTGGAGACGTTGGTCCAGCAGCAATAATAATGCAATCAATCATTAAAAGAATTCTTCTAAACCAACTTGAACAGGTTTCTCATCATCAAACAACCAATCTAGATTTTCCATCTTGCCGCTACGCAAGAACAGTGGAAACTTTTCTTTATCAATACCACGCTTGGAATCTAGACGTAAGTCAATAGTTTCATTACGGGCTTGCCACATAACATTCCAATCAATACCGTGCCAACCGTCGCCTTCACATTTGATAATCTCTTCAGCTTGGCGATCAAGGTAGTAACCAAGATAACGCCCATGATTTTCTCTAAAGATTTTCTTAAAAGAACACAGGCACGTTTCCATGGTAAAGAAATCAATTTGAGTTGTTAGCTCTGGGAATCTTCTTCGCGTTTCTTCCAGAATGTCTCTGGCTTGTACTTCAAGAGATCCATACTCGCTTCCAGTGAGTTTTCTATCATAATCGTCATCCTTGCCAAGGGCAAGTAGTAATCCATTACGATGAGAACGGGAACCATCATAATCGTCCAACATGAGAGAAGTAGGAGTAACAAGCAAACCAGCAGTATGTTTAAGGTGCTGAAGATAAAACCAAGTGCTGTAACGCCCAAACTTATGCAAGCTGTTTTTAAGTACTGACCACAACGCATCAAAGTTTTGCGTCTCATTATCTCCGTAGTACGATTCGAGTGTTTCACGTTGATCTTTCTTTCCAATAAACTTTTGATACGATTCGAACATGGCAGGCAAGTGACCTTTGTTCCACTTTGTATCAGTTTGATATCTTAAACGCTTGTAGTTAGCAGTATTCCACTGCTCCATTCTATCAACAGTAGCCAACTCAAAGTCAGGAAACTCATTCATTAGAATCCAAGCTGTTGGTAGATAGTATGTGTTACCATATAACCAACACAACCACAATCGTTGTTCATCGTTGTGTTCGTATCGCTTGTTCATGTAGTTGGTAGCCCAAACAGCTGGATCGCAGTCGTCATACTTTAACGACCATGCATACCAACGAATAAAGGCTTCACGTCGATTTTGTTTTAATCTATAATCCATTATTTTAAAAAGTCTTCAAGAGATGGCTGATCCATCAGTGCATCTCGTAGCCATGCTTTACCAACTGTATCAATAGCAGCTTGAGTCTTTGCTTTCTTTTTATCACCCCAAGTGTAAGACTCTAAACCTTCGCGACGGAATTGTTCACGAGCCTTTTGTGGCGGTAATGCTTGTAGTGGATTTACGATGGCGTTGTCTCTGTAAGCAATTTGTTCGGCACGTGTAGCGAATAGTGGTTGGTCACTGCGGAGTGAACCTGTTGGATCAACTGCCCAGAAGACCAAACCATTGCGTATGTGCCAGCTGACAGAGGTTGGTGTGCAAGAGATTTTAAGTCGTTGGACTTTTCGTTCTTCAACTGCATATTTGATCCAAGAGTCCCAGCACTTTGACGCATATCCTTTTCCTTCTTTACCTTCAACTGTAACGATTTCATACAGGTTTGCATAGCCATCTCGATTGAATGTGGCAAAGATTAAAGAGACAACTTCACCGTTGTCTTCGAATGCCATTGGCAGATTCTTTTCATAATTATGAAAGCGAGTCCATAATGAATGTGCAGCCGATAAGAACTTGGTGTTCTTACCAGCTGGACTTGAATCAATAATTTGTTGAACTTTAGTTGAGTTAATGAATATCATGTTGATAATCTACAGCGCTTTTAATAGAGACTGCACGCAATTCCATTTTCAAGTCGCCATCAAGTTTAATGTATGTATTCATTGGAACTTCCATAGTTGGAAGAAACAATCCAGCACGTTGTGGAATATCGGCAGTAGAAGTAATTATACTACCATTAGTCATTGTAGTCAAATATAATGGTCGTTTGCCATTACGGTAAACAGTTACCTCTTTGGTAGATGCAATAAGTTGGCAAACAGCCATGGACATATTACTGAACTCTTCTAGTGGACTTTTTGCGTGTAGCACCAATTCACTGTCGTTCTTTGTTTCAGTTTTATAACCGTACAACTCTTGCCACTTTTCTGGCAGTTCTTGGGTAATAACACCATTGTGAACAATAGCAACATTATCGTTACCCAACGGTTGATTATATTCCAAGTCGCTAGTTGAATAACGGCAGTGTCCAATCATATACAAGTTTCCATCTTCATTCAAGAATGATTTGAAGTTGTCGTTGTGCATATGTTTCTCAACGAATTGATCAGCTGGGATCGCTTCTTTGATTGTAACAAGGTTACCTTTATTCCAAGCAGGAATAAAAGAAATACCAGTGGCGTGCAAACCACGAATCTTTGATTCAACGAATACACGCTTTAAGGATTCAAAATCCTTCAGAGAAGGATTCTGTATAACTGCTCC